>Ga0180223_1001356_pt1 | contig 19321 bp, 21 predicted proteins | sample eDN5th30CKraftOP_FD_151337 | JGI IMG/M metagenome (GOLD analysis project Ga0180223, IMG submission 151337) | Enriched Organic Plus compost microbial communities from Emeryville, California, USA - eDNA 5th pass 30_C Kraft OP (version 2) (version 2) ...
CATCTAGATAGCCCGGCGCGAGACCGCTTATGCGCAAGCGCCCCGCTGGAGCGGGGGCAAGGGCGCCGGCCAGCCGTCCCGAAGTCGGCGCCTACGATGCAAAGATCTTGATTGACAGCGGACTGGAGCGCCCGCCATTGGTAGGAGACGTCGTGGCGGGACAAGCGGAAATCGCCGCCAGCACGTCCATCTCCGCGCGCAGATCAATATAGTCATCCTTGGTGACCTGGCTCGGCCGTATCGTGAAACTGCCGTCGGGGTGGATATCGGCGCACATGAAAACGTTGAATACGTCTCCCACGTCGTCCCCCGTCAAGCCGAAGGGAACCAGCGCCTCGGTCAGGTTGCCTTGGCAGGAGCGCTGGCCCCGCAAGTTGTCGCGGCGCTCGAAAAGCTTCGCCGAACATCGCCCGCCATTGCTGCCCCAATGGTTCCGGAGCGTGTCTTCAAGCACGGTGAACATGACGTTTTCACGCGGAGGCTTCGAATAAAAATATTTGAAGCTCTTGGATGTGCCGGTGCCCATGATGACATTGGTCGCCCAGCTCTGCCCTACATGAAACCATTCTTTCGTGTCGTTGGCATTGTAAAAGACACAGTCGCCAACCTGCCCGTCTGCGCATGGCTGAATGCGCAGGACATGTCCTTTCTTCACAATGAACCCACGCCCTTCGCGAGCAGGGATTATGAATTCCTCGATTATTTCTCCACGCATGCTCTGTTCTCCCTGGCATTGCTGAACGCCTGACTGCTGAACCCCCGACGCTGCGCCGCATCTGCCATGCCGACACATGCGGGCGAGACATCGACACAACTGCTTGTCATTGGGCCGCGGCGCCGGCGCCGCATCCGCCCGGGGCCAGCAAGCCACCATAGCCGGCCGGCCGGCGCACAACGCCCAGCTTGCGCAGACACTGCCAGACCAGCGCCTGATTGCTGCTGACCACCGGCCGCTGCCAATGCCGTTCCAGCCGCGCCAGCACCGAGGCCACCTGAATGCCGGCACAGCTGATCAACAGGCCGTCGCAATCGGTTTGCGCCAGGCGGCTTCCCAGGGCCAGCCAATAGCCGGGGCTGATTTCGCCCTGTTCGACCGGAGACCGGCAGGGCAACCCGTCGTGGGCCGCCACCATGACGCCGTGCTGCGCCAGGAAGACGATTTCCGCCTGCACCACCTCGTCCACATAGGGGGTAAGCAGCGCAATGCGGCGCATGGAGCAAGCCTGCAACGCTGCCAGCACCGCCTCGATGGTGGTGGTGCTTTCGATTCCGGTGGCCGCCTTGACACGCCGGTTGACGCTGTCCGCCCCCGCCAGCATGGTGGCGGCGGTGCAGTTTACGGCTATCAGGTCGACCTGCGCGTCGGCCAGCAGCCTGGCCTGGGGTTCCAGGCCGTCGAACAGCCTCAGGTCGTCCGCCAGGCCCGTGCGACGAAACGGCAGGCGAGTGGTGAGAAAGTGCACGCCTTCGGGCGCCATGCGCTGCAATTCGTGGTCGCTGATGCCGCCCGATGGGTACAGGTGCCCTATGCGCAGGGCGCGGCCGGCGCGGTTTGCCATGGCACAGCCCTTTTGTCGCCGCCCGGCATCCGGCACGGGAAAGGGAGCGCCGCCTTCGGACTGCCGCGCGGCGGCACTCGTTTTCATCATTGCGACATCAGGCCAGGCAGCCACGTGGCCAGGCCAGGCAGCCAAATCACCAGCGCCAGCCCTATCACGCCCAGGATGACGAAGGGGGTGACGGACGCCCAGATCTGCTTGGTGCTGATACCGCTGGGAGCCACACCGCGCATGACGAACAGCAGCATGCCGAACGGCGGCGTAAGCAGCCCCAGCTGCATGCACATAAGGTACAGCACGCCGAACCAGATCGGGTCGTAGCCCATCGCCTGGACCAGCGGCATGTAGAACGGCAGGGTGATGAGCAGGATGGCCACCTGGTCCAGGAAGCATCCCAGCACCAACAGGATGAACAGCATCACGAACAGCACCATCGCCGGCGACATGCTGGACTCGGTCACCAGGCGCAAAATGCCGTCCGTTGCGCCGGTGAAGACCAGAATCTGCGAGAAGGTCGTCGCGCCCAGCATAATGAACAGAATCATGCCGGAGATTTCCGCCGTGCCGCGCAGCGAAAGCATTAGGTTCTTCAGCGGCAACGCCCTGTAGGCCCAGCATACCAGCACCGTGGCCAGTGCGCCCAGGGCCGCGGATTCGGTGGGTGTGGCCCACCCCGCCGCCATGGCCACCACCACAAGCAGGAAGATCATGATCAGCGGAATGACGTTGACGATGACGGGCCGCCATTTCTGCCAGCCATGCGCGATGTGTTCTCGCTTGAAGGAAGGCGCCATATGAGGAGATATCGCGGCGCGCGCAATGATGTAGAAGACGAACAGCGCCGACAGCACCAGGCCCGGCATCACGCCGGCCATCAACAAGCCCGAGATCGATATGCCCGAGAGGCTGGCCATCAGCACGGCGATGGCGGACGGCGGGATGAGGGCGTCCACGCCGCCTATGGCCATGATGGGCCCCATGGCCATGTTGGGATGGTAGCCGCGCTGGATCATCTGCGGCAGAAGCAGGCTGCCCAGCAGCGCCGTGGTGGCCACCGTGGAGCCGGAAATCGCCGAAAAGACCGTGCCGGCGACGACCGCGATGACGGCCAGGCGGCCCGGCACGCCGCCGATGACGCTGTCAAAAGCGTCAATGGCCTTCATGGCCACGCCCGAACGCAGCAGCAATTCGCCCATCAAAATAAAAAACGGTATGGGCGTGAGCGAGAAATTCGTGATGGACCCCACACTGTTGCGCACCACCTGCCCGATGCCCTCGATGCCGCCCAGGTAGAGCACCGCGCCGACGGCATTCAGTGCAAGAAACCCGAACGCAATAGGCGTTCCCAGCAAAAGCAGCAGCGTCAGGGAACCAAAGAAAATCGTAAGTATCAGCCACCAGGACATGTGTAGTCAGCCTATTTGCATTTATTCTTGGTTTGCGCCGGCGCCGGCCTTGGAGCCGAACGCCAGACGCAGAAATTCGATGGCCAGCAGCGCAAAGCACAGCGGCAGCGGGACGTAGACCCACCATTCCTCGAAGACGATGTTCTTGATGACCAGAGCCCCGGTATCGCGGGACTCCAGGATGACGCCGACGCTGAACCAGGCCAGCACCACGCACACCACCGCACAGATACAGTTGGTGACCCGGTCTAGCCGGCGCAGCACGCCTTTGGGAAACACCATGGCCACCAGATCGATCTTGATGTGTCCGCCCTGACGGGCCAGCCAGGGCGCGACGAGCAGGGTCGCAAGCGGCAGGGCGTATTCGGTCATATCCACGATCCAGGGCAAGCTGGGCAGGCCCATGTTGCGCGCCAGCACGTCATAGGACACCATCACGACGGAAAGGCCGATGATGAACGCTGAAAGGCTGGCGCCGGCACTGAGTATTCGTTGCCACATAGTAAGAATCACCACTTGGAGTTGCGCCGCGCCGAGCCAGCATGGCGGAAAAAACCGCATGCCATAGAAGGCCACGGCATGCGTCAATCAAGGCATCAGGCGCCGCGGCGCCCCATGGCCGGACGGCCGTTACTTGGCCTGTGTGAGCTCATGCAGCTTGGCGACATGCTTGGGACTGATGCGGGCCATGCCTTCCCAGGCAGTGTCATAGGCCTCCTTCAGGAATTTTTCCTTTTCGGCGTCCGGCAAGGTAAGGGTCTGGACACCCGCATCGGTCATGCGCTTGATCTCGGCCCGGCCAGCAGCCTGCGAGCGGGGGATGTTTTCGGCTTCGACGCGCGCCATCTGCCGCTCAAGAAAACTGCGCTGCTCAGGCGTCAACTTCTCCCAGGCTGACTTGCTCATTACGACGCCCACTTCCACCGAGTAAAAGCCGGGGTCCAGGCGATACTTGGTTTTTTCCTGCCAGCCAAAGTCGAAGATGCCGATGAGCGGCCAGCCATAGCCGTCCACGGCGCCGCGTTCGAGCGCGGTGAACACTTCGCCGGCCTGCGTCTGCAGCATGGTCGCACCCAGCGACCGGAAGAAGTCGCGGTAGATGGGGGCAATGCGCAGTTTTTGGCCGGACAGATCGGCCATCTTCTCGACTTTCTTGTTGGTATAGATCTGGTAGGGGATGCCTTCCGCCGTGCGGCCCAGGTAGTACATGCCTTTATCCATGTACAGCGTGTTCAGGTAATCGATGGCACCGCTGGCTCGCAACTGCGCCATCGTCAGGGTCGTGTAGTTCATCACCTGGCCCTCGGGCACCAGGTTGGCCGTATAGGAAGCCGTGGTATTGGCCATGTCGATCACGCCGCGGCGCAGGGCCGTGGCATGTTCCCCCGGGGAAAGGGCCTTGGGCCCCCCAAGGTAATTGATGTGGACTTTGCCTTTGCCCTCTTCATTGACGCGCTTGACGAATTCCTCGAAGTGACGCGCAAAGTACGTGCCTTCCTGAAAAGCATTGACCGCCCGCAGGGTGACCTCTTGCGCCGCGGCGGGCATGGCTGCCACGGCCAGGACACAGCCGGCAAGGGTGGCAGTACCGAGTTGTTTCAGCTTGGTCTTCATCTTCTTCCTCATCAAAAAACGGGGGCGACAGTTGCCGGGCCGGGGTATCCGGATACCCTCAAATAAAGTACACTGTATACGTTTAGCACTTTATTACACTGTATACGTTGCAGCTACTAGGTAATACCCTAGGGTCATGTAGGAATTACCGCAAGGCTGGCTTTTCCCGAAAAATCAAGGGTATACCCCGATATGCCAAGGTCCTGGGAAAGACTTGTCTTTCGCCCTATAAACGTATACCGTGTACGTGAATAGCAATTGCCATCTGAAAAATCGGAGATCCCATGAGCACCTCCCCTTCATCCGTCCGGCCCATGCCCTTCCACGAACGCTACCCCGACCTGGGCACCGGCCCGCTGCCGGCCTCGCCTTATCTCGATCCGGCCTATTTCGAGAAAGAGAAAGAAAATCTGTTCAAAAAGGTCTGGCTGCACGTGGGACGCGTGGACGAAATCCCCAAGAAGGGGGACTTCTTCGTCAAAGACCTTGCCGCCTGCGACGCCAGCGTCATTGTCGTGCGCGCCGACGGCGGGCAGGTGAAAGCATTCCACAATGTCTGTTCGCACCGGCTGAACAAGGTCATTTATGAAGAGCGCGGACGAGTGCGCAAATTCTTCTGCAAGTTCCACGGCTGGGCCTATGACCTGGACGGCAGGCTCAGCGGCGTGCCCGACCGCGACTCCTTCGGCGAGCTGGACGAGTCCACGCTGGGCCTGGCCGAGGTGGCCTGCGATGTCTGGGAAGGCTTTATCTTCATCAACATGCAGCCCAAGCCCGACATGACCCTGCAGGAGTTCATGAAGCCCATGTTCGGCGGCCTGGAGGGCTACCCCTTTCACAAGTTCACCGCCTGCTATACATGGAACACCGTGGTCAATGCCAACTGGAAGGTCGCGCTGGACGCCTTCCAGGAAACGTATCACGTGGGCTTCGTGCATGGCCGCTCCATCGCCGACTCGCTGTCGCAAACGGACGACGGCTACCTGCACCCCCTGGACGGCCTGTGCGGCGAATTCCATCGCCGCCTGTCCATCGCCGGCAACCCCGCCTCGGTCTATGGCAACCCCGGCGCGGTGGCCGGGCAGGACAACACGCAGTCCGCCACGGGCGACGGCAAGCGCCCCATTGCCGCAACGGCACTGCGGCTGGGCCAGGGCGGCACGGCCCTGTCGTTCTCCAAGGACGAACTGCCTTCCGGCCTGAACTGGACGCGCCACCCGGACTGGGCCTTCGACATCAATGTGGTCTTCCCGGAGTTTTACCTGTCTCTGCGCCCGACCTACTACCAGGCCTACAACTTCCGCCCGATCTCGCACAACCAGACCCTGTTCGAAGCACGCGTGTACTACCCCGAGATGCAGACCGCGGGCGGCCGCTTCTACCAGGAGTTCATGAAAGTGGCGCTGCGCGACGTACTGCTGGAAGACATGGGCACGCTGGAGCACACCCAGGCCGCCGCGCAAACGCGGGCCAAGCAATGGATGGTGATCCAGGACCACGAGATCATGGTCCGGCACAACGCCGTGGTCGTGGACCGCATGGTGGAAAGCGCCTGATCCGCGCTATCGCAATTTTCGACGAGGATTGAATTCATGACGCCTGAACAACTTCCCGCCGGGTTCGCCGAACTCGAGCCCTACCTGGAGTGGGCCCTGCCCACCGAAACGCAGCGCAACCAGCGCCGGGTCCGCTCGGCCCAGGCCGACGTCGAGGCGTTCGCCAATGCCATTCTGCCGCGCGCCGAAGACATCGCGCGCCTGGTCGACGCCACGCCGGAACCCCTGCCTCCCTCGGTGGAGAACCTGTTCCTGATGCTGCTGTCGCTTGCCGAAGTAGCGCCCGCCATCGAATCGTATGGCCAACCCACGGTGATCGACGGCTATGACAGCGCACGCTTCGTGGCCGACGAGACGCATATCCTGCGTCCCAGCCGCTGACAAGGAGACAGCCATGACTATCTGTCAACGTTTTTCCTTCCGCGAAGGTCTCAACGAAGTGGTAGAGGACGGCCTGTACATGCAGGCCGTCGTCGGCGAAACAATGAGCGTGGGCGTGGTGAACTTTGTGCAGCCCAAAGGACCGGACATCGCCGCCAAGGCCCATGCGCATGGCGAGGAAGTCACGCTTCAGGTCACGGGCGGCTGCGCGGTGTATGTCGGCGACCGGGCCGCGACGCTGGACGACCCGCAGGTCCAGCTGGAAGCCGGGCGCCTCATGGTGATGCCGGCCGAGCAGTCGCACTACGGGGTGAACCGCTACGATGCCGAGGGCCAATGCCTGCGCCTGAACGTCGTCTCTCCGCCCCGCCAGGAGTATGGCGGCAAAGGCGCGGCCAAAGTCTATTATCCCGGCGCGGAGAACAAATGATGACGGCATCCCACCCCACCCCCGCCCTTCCGGAACTGGTCGATACGGCGCTGGGCTGCCAGGTCTACGACACGCAGTGGCGCCCCGCCCATGCATCCGGCGGATTGGCCGTGGCCGCCGACGGCAAAGACCTGCGCGCCGAACTCGCGCACTGGCAGACAGGCCAGACGCGCAGCATCCCGGCCCAGGCCGGCGAGGAAATGGGCGCCGTGCTGCAAGGCCGCTTCGAGCTGCGCTGCGGTGACGAAACCCATGTCCTGGAAGCAGGCTCGGGCCTGCTGATACCGCCCGGGCACGAACACCGCTGGACCGCCCTGCAGGCCGGCGTGCTGTACCGTGTAACCTGCCCGCCCAAGGCATGACACGCAGCGTCGCGCCATGAACCGCTCCGCCCCCGCCCCCTTGACCGACGCCGGCAATCCGCCATGGTCGCGGCTGCAGGCGCTCGAGGACCTGGCCGCGCTGCACGCCCTGAAGACGCGCTATGCGCGCGCCGCCGATGCCAAATACACCCCGGACGGCCAGCGCCAGACCGGTGCCGCCCTGGAACGGGCCGCCCGCGCCCAGGCCAACTGCTTCACCGACGACGGAGTGTGGGAAGGCGGCGCCTTCGGGGGCGACCTCGTCGGCCGGGAGGCGATCTACCAGAATTTCCTGCGGGCGCCCTGGCGATACGCCATGCATTTCTACCAGGCGCCCGACATACAGCTCGATGGCGACACCGCCGCGGGAAGCTGGCTGCTCTGGCAAATCGCCGTGAACGAAAGCGACGGCCAGACCCGGCTGCTGCACGGACGCACGCGCGAGCACTATCGCCGCGGCGAGGAAGGCTGGCTGATCTCGCGCATGCGCTTCGACAGCCTGCACAGCTTGTGCATCGCGTCCGATCCCCAGGCCCTGCGCTGCCTCATTCCCGGATTTCCCGCCACCTCGCCCAATACATGAGAACTCTATGAATACTATCGAGCAGAAAAGCGTGCCGATCGGCAAACTGGATGACTTCGAAGACGGCGCCCCCACACGCGTCGACATCGGCCCCCTGCGCCTGTGCGTAGTGCACCACGCCGACCAGGTGTACGCGGTGGACGACCTGTGCACCCATGCCCATGCCTTCCTGTCCGACGGCGAGTTCGATGCCGACGAATGCGCAATGGAATGCCCCCTGCACGGCGGACTGGTCGACGCCAGGACCGGCAAGGCCTGCGGCGCGCCCATCACTCGCGACGCGCGGGCCTATGCCACCCGTGTCGTGGACGGAGAAGTGCATGTCATCATCGACTGAGCCCTCTGGCGGGACCCGCCGGCGGGTGGCGGTCATCGGAGCGGGCGGCACCATCGCCATGCATGGCGCGCACCCCTTCGACTGGGTGGACTACTTCGACACCGGCATCATCCACGAAATCGATGCTGTCCTGCAGAACCATCCGCTGCACCTTCCCGGCATCGACGTGCTGCCCGTCACTTACAAGCTGCTGCCCAGCACCGGCATCCAGCCTCACGACTGGCAGCAGTTGGCGGCCTTCATCGCCACTCTGCGTGAACGCCATCCCGGCCTGGACGGCATCGTGCTCACGCATGGCACGGCCTCTCTGGAGGAAACGGCCTTCTTCCTGAGCCTGATCCACGACGGCCCGCCCATCGTCATCGTGGGCGCGCAACGCCCCGCCAACACCCTGGGCAGCGATGCCATACCGAATCTGCGCGCCGCCGTGGCCGCCGCCGCCGATCCCGCCGTGCGCCCCCTGGGCGTGTGCGTGGTCATGGACGGCTATCTGTATTCCGCGCGCGACGTCGTCAAGACCGGCAACCATCCGCTCAATGCCTTCGAGGCCGTGGAGTTCGGCCCCCTGGCCCGCATCGAGCCCGACGCCGCCATCGCCATGCTGCGCGCCGAAGCGCCCGGTTCGCGCCTGGCCGTGCCCTATCGCAACGACCCCGGCCGGCCCTTGCCGCGCGTGGACATCGTGTATTCATACGCGGGCGCCGATGGCGCTGCGGCCGCGGCGTTCGTGCAGGCGGGCGCGCGGGGCCTGGTGTCGGCCGGCTTCCCTCCGGGCCGCTGCGCCAATGGCGAACGCCAGGCGCTGATCGACGCCGTCCAGGCGGGCGTGGCAGTGGTGCAAAGCAGCCGCGCCGCCCGGGGCGCGGTGCCCGATCAAGCATATAATCGGGCCGTCGGCATACTGGGGGGTGGACGCCTTACCCCCCAGAAGGCGCGTGTGCTGCTCATGCTGATGCTGCACGCCGACTTGCCCAAAGTAACCATGCAGGAATTCTTGCTTCGTGTCTAAGTCCGGTTCTACGCATCTCCCCTCGGAACGCCGCCCCGCCGATCTGGCCACTGGCATCGTCGGCGTACTGCGCCAGGAACTGGCGGCCGGCGTCTATGAACCCGAGGCGGTGTTCACGGAACTGGCGCTGTCCGAGCGCTTCGGCGTGTCGCGCACGCCGGTGCGCGAAGCCTTGCTGCTGCTGGAGCGCGATGGCCTGCTGGTCCAGCGCGAACGCAGTTTCGCGCTGCCCCGATATTCCAGGCAGCAAATGGACAATCTGTTCGATGTACGGCGCCAGCTGGAGCCCTATGCACTGCGCCGCATCGTAGAGTTGCGGCCCGCGCCGGAAATCGATGCCTATGTGGCCTGGGCGCGCGAAGCCTTGCGCAACAAGGCGGATACCGCCGCCTACATCCAGGCGCACCAGAATGTCAGGGCCGAACTGCTCCGGCTGTGCCACAACGCCTTCATACGCAACGCCATCGAGACCTTCGACCACCAGACCGCGTTCGTGCGGCAGCAGACCCTGCGCCACAGCGAGAACCTGACCCTGTCGGTGAGGCTCACCAACGAGCTTCTGGACGCCCTCTCAAAGCATGACCCCGACGCGGTGGAAGCCGCCGCCGAGGCATCGCTGCAGGCTGCCCACCAAGCCATTATCCACCTGCTCGAAAACGGCCAGGCCAGCCAGCCGGCCTGAGCGCGGCCCGCCGCGGCAAGACATGCCGCCGGCGCCACGCCGGCAGTCCCCGGAGCACCGGCTTCTTCTGTCGCCGCCCACCCTTGCCGATTATTGATTTTCAGCCTGCGCTTCCAGCATGGGCAGCATCATGTCGCGCGTCTGGAGCAGGTGTGCCGTCAATACCGAAACAGCCTTGTCGGCATCGCCCGCCAGAATCGCGTCCAGCATGGCGGCGTGTTCGGTTTCCAGTTCGCTGTCCTCGCTGATCAGGGGCAGCAAGGCCCGGTGATAAATGGCCGCGGCCTCGACCAGCTTGCCCACCATCTGCAGCAGGCGCGGGCTGCCGCAGGCCTCCATCATGACGAAGTTGAACTCTTCGTGGCGAGCCAGCCATTCCGGATTGAGTTTTTCGGGGTCGTCGGCCAAGGCCACAGGCGTGCGACTGAGGCGATGGTGGGCCGCCACCACGGACGATTGCCACTGCACGTCGCCGCGCGCGATGGATTCGCGCAGGGCGATGCTTTCGAACAGGATGCGCTGGTCGACGAGGTCCACCAGGTCTTCCGCCGACAGGCCCTTTACCGCAAAGCCCTGCTGCGGCTGGATCTCGACGAGTTGCTCGCCCACCAGGCGGTTCAAGGCCTCGCGCACCACGTTCAGGCTGACTTCATGCTGTTCCGCCAATGACGACACCTTCAGGCGCTGGCCCGGCTGAAGCCGGCCGGTAAGTATCTGCGTGCGCAGGTACTCGAACATGGCCGAATTGAGCGTGCCGTTCTTGGACTTCTTCATTTAGGTGTCTTCCTCGTGGCAGCGGAATTGTCGTGCGTGCCAAAACGTTTTTCCGCTTGAAAATGGATTATATACCAGGGTTAACTCCTATTCATCATGATTGTTTCTCATAAATATAATCCATTTTTAATAGAAAACTGGATTCTAAAGGTGGCGGTCGTGATGATGGCGGAAAACCAATTCAGCTTCCAAGAAGTGCAGGTCAATTACTACCACGGCGGCAAAGGCTTCCCCCTGCTGCTGGTGCACGGCTCGGGGCCCGGCGCTTCCAGCCTGGGCAACTGGCGCGCGGTGCTCGAACCCCTGGCCCGGCATTTCGAAGTCTTCGCCATGGACCTCGTCGGTTTCGGCAAAAGCGGCCGCAAGCCGGCGCCGCCCTATTTCGACTTCGACCTGTGGGTGGCCCAGACGCGCGCCATGCTGGACCATATCGGCGACAGGCCGGTCGGCCTCATCGGCCATTCGCTGTCCGGGGCCATCGCGCTGACCATCGCCGCCGCAAACCCGCAAATCAAGGCCGTGATGACCACCGGCACCATGGGCGCCCCCTTCGAGGCCACCGATGAAACGCGGCGCACCTGGCGGTGTCCCCGCAACCGCCAGGAGCTCGTCGCCGCGCTCAGCGGCCTCATCCAGGACACCTCGGTCATCGACGAGTCCTACCTGGCCGCGCGCGAGCCGGTCATATTCGCGCCTGGCTACGCCGACTATTTCGACGACATGTTCCAGGGCGATCCGTCGCAGTACATCCAGGCCGCCGTACTGTCCGACGACACCTTGCGCGCTATAGACTGCCCCGTGCTGCTGCTTCATGGGCGCGACGATGTCGCCTTCCCCAGCGCCAGCTCGGTGCAGATCGCGCAGCGCCTGGCCCGCGCCGACCTGATGCTGCTGAGCCATTGCTCGCACTCCGTCGCGGTGGAACGCAGCGATACCTTTCTGGCGCTGGCCGACGCGCACTTCGGCACCCTTGCACACTAAGAGAGACCATCGACATGACAGTGACAGCAAAAGCAGGCTATGTATTGAAGGGCCGCATCATCGACGGCACGCTGGACGCGCCCGTCGAAAAGGGGGCCCTGGTCATGGAAGGCGAGCGCATCGCCTGGGCGGGCCGGGCCGCCGACTTTCCCGCCGTCTACGACAACGACAAGTTCGAGGTCATCGACCTGCCCGGCCGCTCCATCATGCCGGGCCTGATCGACGGGCATACGCACATCTCTTTCGGCGAATCGCGCTCCGAGGAAGAAAACGCGCTGTACACCCCCGTGGAGTTCCGCACCGCGAAAGCCCTTTACTATGCCCGCAAGGTGCTGCAGGCGGGCGTCACCAGCGCCTTCGACGCCGCCACGTCCTACAACGTGGCGCAGGCCGTGCGCGACGCCATCGACACCGGCATGTTCGAGGGTCCCCGCTTCACCGTCTCGGGCAAGCAGCTGACCAACCATCAGGGCCTGGAGGATTCGTTCCCCAACGAAATGCAGTTTCCGCCCGGCCAGAGCGCCGTGCTGGTCAAGACGCGCGACGACCTCGTCGAAGCCATACGCTACCAGGTCAAGGACGGCATCGACGCCATCAAGGTCTCGGGCTCGAACGACAACCTCATCACGCCCGACGCCCTGGGCTCTTCCGCCTTCACGCTGGAAGAATTCCGCATCATCGCCGACGAAAGCCATCGCCTGGGCCGCCTGTGCAGCGTGCACGCCCGGTCCCGCGACGCCGCCCTGTATTCCGCGCAGGCCGGCTTCGACAACCTGTTCCACGCCTCGTACATCGACGACGAGGGCATCGAAGCCTGTCTGCAGAACAATTGCGTCATCACGCCCACGCTGACATTGCTGGTCAACCTGGTCGAAGCCAAGCAGGGCATGGCGGGCGCCTCCAGCGCACAGGCCTTCCGCGCCGAGATCGAAGCCGCCTCTCAGAACCTGCGGCGCGCCTACCAGGCGGGCGTGCCGCTCATCGCGGGCAGCGAAAGCGGCTGGTCGCCTGTGCCTTACGGGCACTGGCATGCGCGCGAAATGGAAATCTTCACCACCTTGCTAGGCTTGACGCCGCTGCAGGCCATCCACGCGAATACGCTGGCCGCCACGCGGCTGCTGCCGCGCTACGGCCACCAGGTGGGCAAGCTCGAGGCCGGCCGGCTGGCCGACGTGCTGGTCGTGCCGGGCAACCCCCTGGACGACATCAAGCTGCTGCAGAAGCCAGGGTCGTTCGACTATATCTTCAAGGGAGGCTCACCGGTGAAGCGCAGGCCCGCGGCGCCGCGCCAGCGCATGTGGTACGAGCGCACCAAGATCTTCCTGAACGGCCTGTACGAATTCGACGAGGCCACCGGCAGCGGACGCCTTACACCGTAGCGGCCCGCGCCTTAAGAAGCAGCTTGAGCCGCATCCGGATTTCACCTTTTCAGCATCGAGGGTATGGACGTACCCGCTTTAGGGAGTAATCATGATCCGAGAAGTTGGACACCAGACAGCGCCCACGGCACACGCTTTCAGGCCTGGCGTGCCGGCAGCCATGGAGCGGGACGCTCCCCTGCTGGAACTCGCCGACATCAGCAAGCATTTCGGCGCCACCAAGGCATTGAGCGACGTATCCATTGCCTTCGAAGCGGGCAAGACTCACTGCGTGCTGGGCGAGAACGGCGCGGGCAAGTCCACGATAGGCAAGATCATCGCGGGGCTGTACCCGCCCGACGCGGGCTCGCTGCGGCTGGACGGCCGGGCCATCCGGTTCGCCAACCCGCGCCAGGCCCGCGCCGCGGGGATCGCCGTGGTGTACCAAGAGCTGTCCCTGGCGCCCGACCTGTCCATACGCGCAAACATATGGCTGGGCTCCGAAACGGGCAAAGGCCCGTGGTCATCCCTGGACCGCCGCCACGAAATGTCCCGGGTCGCCGAGGTCATGGCCAGGCTGGGCCTGGACGTGGACAGCGAAACGCCCGTCAGGCAGCTTCCCGCCGGCCTGCAGCAACTGGTGGAAATTGGCAAGTCGCTGATGTGCTCGCCGCGCGTCATCGTGTTCGACGAGCCCACCGCCATGCTCGGCGCTGTCGAAAAAGAGCGCTTCTTTTCCATTCTCATGACGCTGCGCGACAGCGGCATCGCCACCATACTCATCACCCATCACATGGACGACGTCATGCGCGCCGGCGATCGCGTGACCGTCATGCGCAACGGGCGGCACATCGAATCATTCGATCTCGACGGCAGCCTGGACGGAGACGACGTGCTCGAACGCCTGACCGGCCAGCGCCAGATACTGCAGCAGCGACGCGACAACCATGCGCCATGGGGCGGCACCTTGCTGGAAATCGATGTCCCGGCCGCCGATGGCCGCAGAACGCTGGCCATCCGCAAGGGAGAGATAGCCGGGCTGTATGGCGTACTGGGCTGCGGCGCGCAAGAACTGATTGAAGGCCTGGTGGGCCTGAAACAGCCCGCGCATGCGCGCTACAGGCTAGAGGGCAAAGCCTATCAGCCCAGAAGTCCCAACGACGCCCTGCGCCATGGCGTGGGCTATCTTCCAGCCGGACGCCAGAGCAATGGCATACTGCCCCAGCGATCCATCAAGGAAAACCTGATGCTGACGCAGCTGCGGCACATCAGCGCCTTCGGCTGCCTGAGCAGGTCGGCGGAAAACGAGCATGCGGCGCAATTGCTGACGCAATCGACCGTGAAATACGGCGGCCTCGCGGACTCCATCGAAAGCCTCAGCGGAGGCAACCAGCAGAAAGTCCTTCTGGCCAGGGCCATGGCAAGCGCCCGGAACTTTCTGGTCCTGGAAGAGCCCACTGCGGGCGTCGACATCGGCGCCAAACAGCAGATCCATGAGCGTGTCCGCGCCGCCGCGGCAAAGGGGCTGACGGTGCTGCTGCTGTCCAGCGATCTGCCCGAAAACATTTCGCTGTGCGACACCGTCTATACCCTGTACCAAGGCCATGTCGTAAACCGCTACGACAAGCCGGATGAATCCTGCCAAGCCCACATCGTTGGCGACGTACTAGGCCAGCAAGAGGTCACAACATGAGCAATAAAGCCCTTCCCATGTCCACTACGCCAAAGCCTGCGGCCGCCGCAATGGCCCTTCCCCGGCTGCAGGACGTCATCCTGCCCCTGGTCATCGTACTGATAGCCATCGTCGCCGGCCTGATCGAGCCCAGCTTCATGTCCGTCGACAACATGCTCAACCTGGCCCGTCAGCTGGTCCCCCTGCTGATCATTTCCATCGGCCAATCCTTTACCATCATGCGAGGAGGCCTGGACCTTTCCATGTCCTCCGTCCTGTCGCTGTCGGGAGTCGCCGGCGTGCTGCTTATGCCGGATGCGGGCATAGGCGCGGGCCTGGCCGTGATGCTGCTGATCGGCGTCGCCGCCGGACTGGTTTCGGGCCTCGTCATCGCCTGGTTCAAGGCGTCGCCGCTCGTCATCACGCTGGGCATGCTGTCCGTTACTCAGGCCCTGGCGTTGATTCTTTCCAATGGCGTGCCCATCTACGCGGTGCCCCCCGCCTACGTGGACGCGGTGGGCTTCGGCAACATCGCCGGTGTGCCGATAATGGTATGGATCGCGCTGGCGCTTGCCCTGCTGGCGGCATTCGTGCTGCGACACACCATCTTCGGCCGCTATATCTATGCCCTGGGCTCCAACGAGTCGGCGGCGGCCAAATCCGGCATCAACGTCAAGCTGTATACCGCGCTTGTCTATGCGGTCAGCGGACTGTGCGCGGGCGTGGCCGCCATCGTGCTGACCGCGTGGGTAAGCTCGGCCCAGCCAGTGGCCGCGCCCAGCCTGACGCTGCAGTCCATCGCCGCCGTCGTGCTGGGGGGCGTGGCCCTGACGGGCGGCAGCGGCACCATCTGGCAGGTATTCCTGGGCGTGCTGGTGCTGTCCCTGCTTTCCAACGTCATGAACATCACCGGCGTGTCCGCCTACTTTCAAACGCTGATCGTCGGCGTCGTCATCATCATCGCCGTCATTCTCGACCGATTCCGCCGCAACTGAAGCATGCCTCCAACCCGAACCCGAAAAGAGGACAAGCAAATGACACCCACCACCCCCCTTACCGCACGCAGTGCCATTTCCAAACTGGCGACGGCATGCACCGCGCTCGCCGTGGCCGCAGCCGCGGCCGGCATGCTGGCGCCGCTGTCCGCCCATGCCCAGCAGACCGACCGCCTGCAGGGGCTGGTCGAACCGATAAAGGCCAAAAAACCGCTCAAGATGGGCATCACGGTCGTGCACCTGATGGACAACTTCTATACCGGCATCGCCTACGGCATCATGGACGAGGCGAAGAGGTCGGGGGTCGACGTGGTCCAGGTTTCGGTGGCCGGCGCATACGGCAACGTGCAGGAACAGTTCGCCCAGCTGCAGGCGTTCAAGTCGCTGGGCGTGAATTACGCGGTGCTGTCGCCCGCCGCCTACGCGGGCTATGACCCGGTCATCGCAAACTTGGAGCGGTCCGGCATCAAAACCATTGCCGCGGGCATCCCGGTCAACAGCAGCAAAGTGTCCTTCGGCATCCTGCAGGACGACATGAAAATCGGCCAGGCCCTGGGCAAGGCATTGTGTGACGACGGCGGCAAGGGCAAGAAAGTCGTCGTCGTTCCTGGCTCGGCGGGTTTGGAATGGTCGCGCCTGCGCTATGAGGGCTTCAAGGAAGTGGCGAGCGCCTGCGGGGCGGTGCTCGGCGAGGCCGCGTTCAAGGGCGACATGACATTGGCCGATGGCCTGTCCCAGACCCAGGATCTGCTGATGCGCACCCCCGACGCCGCCTATGTCTTCACGCCCGTAAGCTATCTGGGCATGGGGGCGGCGCAGGCGGTGCGCCAGTCCGGCCGCAAGATCAAGGTGCTGACCAGCACCGTGGTCAAGGAAGAAGAAACCATGGTCAAGGACGGCAGAATGCTCGCCGTCGCCTCGGAGCCGGGCATCATCATGGGCCGCCTCATCGTGCAGTACGCCATCCGGCAGAACGAAGGCCTGCCCATGCCGCCCCTGGAGGCGCCCACCAAAAGCGTGCCGTATCCGCACTTCAATGTTCCCACCGTGCTGATCACGAAAGACAACGTGGATTCCCATCCCTACGACTTCTACGACTATCCTCCGAAAGACTGGAAAGTGGGCAGCAAGTGAAATCCGTTCAACTCTTTTTGCCGAAAAGGAATGCATATGAGTACCCCCCCGTCTGGACAGTTTCAGCCGTATGATCCGTCGGTGGCCAACTACCCCCGCAACCTGTGGTGGGTGGCGGCCCGGTCCGGTGAAGTCGACGGCGACACCCTGCTTGCGCGCCGCCTGCTGGACACCGACATCGTTCTCTACCGCCTGCGGGACGGCAGCGTGGCCGCCATGGACGACCGCTGTATGCACCGCGGGCTGCCATTGTCCATGGGCTGGCGCGAAGGCGATGAAATCGTATGCCGCTATCATGGGTTCAAGTATTCGCCGCAGGGCAAGATCGTCCAGATCCCGACGCAGGAAAACTGTCCCAAGCGGGCCGCGCTGCGCACTTACCCCGTGGTGGAAAAGGCTCCCTTCATCTGGATATGGATGGGCGATCCCGCGCAGGCGGACCCCGCCAAGGCGCCCGAATATCCGTGGCTGAACGACCCCTCATGGGTCTGGGCGGGCGGCTATATGCACGTCAAGTCCAACTACATGCTGCTGAAGGAAAACGTGCTGGACCTGACGCATTTCCCGTTCACGCACAAGACCACCTTTGGCGCGCTGGACGACTATGACGAGGCAGCCCCCAATTTCGTGCAGGAAAACGGCACCGTCTCGTTCGTCAAGGAGTTCAACAACCAGGCACTGTCACCGATCTACGACAAAGACCTCAACCTTGGCGGCAAGCCGGTCGATCGCACGGACAAGGGAACATCGATGTCCCCGGCAGAGCATTTGTTCACCGCGTCCGTCTACGACCGTTCGCCGCCACCGGGAGAACGCGGCGAATACACCGTCCACTTCCAGCACTTGACCACGCCGGAAACCAGCACCACCCATCATTACTGGTGGGCCATGTCGCGCGACTATGGGGTCAGCGACGCCGCGGCCGCCTGGATGGAAAGCGTGGCCAAAGAAGCTTTCGCCGAAGACAAGGTTGTGCTGGAGGCCATACAGCAGCGCATCAACGACAGCCCCGCCCCGCGCGAGCTGCCTGAAGTCAGCGCTGTGGCCGACCGCGCAGGCCTGCTTGCACGCAGGCAGCTGCAAGCCTACCTGGAGCGCGAAGCCGCGCAGGAGGCGTGATCCGCCTGCGGGCGCAATGAACAACGATATGTTGCCGAAGGTTTACCGGGCGGCCCAGGTCGCCCTTTTTCATTCCTTGCGCCGCCATTCTCCCAGCAAGAGTGCGCGTCAATTTCTATTGAGCCTATCAATACCGCTCATAAACCGGGCCGATATATCCTAGCTGGCCGCCGCGGGCCCACGGCGCTCAATGCTTCTCTAAGCCATTAATTTATCGTCAGAAAACCCGCGCGCTGCGGCGCCGGCAACGCCATCGCCGCAGCCGGCGGGCGCTTGTGCGCTGTTGACAGGAAAAAGCCCGATGCTAGGCTGCGCCCAAGTATGTGGAACGCAAATCTTCATACAAGAACGCCATGCGACATGGCAACTATCTTCAAATTTTGGGAGCGCATACATGGCAGGCAATGTCATCGAACTGGAAAACGTGAAAATCGAACGGGATGGCGGCATCACCTTCGTCATCCTGAACCGCCCGGAGAAACGCAATGCGATGAGTCCGCAGCTGCATCTGGACATGTGCGCGGCACTGGACTGGGCAGCGGAAGACGAGGAAACGAAAGTCGTGGTCCTGACGGGTGCAGGCGGAAACTTCTGCGCGGGCCAGGACCTGAAGCTTTATTTTCGCGGCACCGAGAACGACCCCAAGCTGCGCAACCGCGCCAGGCACGCGGCCCATGCCTGGCGCTGGGACAAGCTGTCGAGCTTCCCCAAGGCGACCATCGCCATGGTCCATGGTTACTGCTTCGGCGGCGGCTTCACACCCGTCATCGCCTGCGACTTCGCCGTGGCAGCCGACGATGCCGTATTCGGCCTGTCCGAGATCAACTGGGGCATCATCCCCGGCGGCCTGGTGGCATGGGCCGTGACGCAGGTGCTGGGCTACCGGGATGCCCTGTACTACGCCGTCACAGGAGACCAGTTCTCGGGCAAGGAAGCCGCGGCCATGAAATTCATCAACAAGTCGGTTCCGCTTGCCGAGCTGCGCCAGGCCACGCTTGATCTGGCCCGCAAGCTCGAGGCAAAGAGCCCCGCGGGCCTGCGCGCAACCAAGGAAGCGATGCGGAGCGTGCGCAATATGTCGAAGGAGCAGGCCATGGACTACCTGAACTGCAAGAGCGATGCGCTGAAGTTCGCCGATCCGGAGGGCGGGCGCAAGAAGGCGATGGCCCAGTTCCTGGACGAGAAAAGCTTCAAGCCCGGCCTGGGCGCATTCAACCGCCAGGCCTGACGACGCGGCTTTCCCTGCGGCCGGCAGGCCGTGCGCGGGGCTCGAACACTGGAGAAAGCATAGTGACACTGACTGATACGTTTGCTGTGGAAGTACTGCGCCGGGCCGAGGAAGAGACCCAGGGCTGGAAGATGCTCATCG
>Ga0180223_1001359_pt1 | contig 19275 bp, 31 predicted proteins | sample eDN5th30CKraftOP_FD_151337 | JGI IMG/M metagenome (GOLD analysis project Ga0180223, IMG submission 151337) | Enriched Organic Plus compost microbial communities from Emeryville, California, USA - eDNA 5th pass 30_C Kraft OP (version 2) (version 2) ...
TACGCAAGACCGGGCGCGGCGGCTGGCTGGATCAGGAGATGGAGCGGGTGTGCGACCCTGAAAACTACCGCAACGATCCGCAGGAAGCGTGGCAGCGCGTCCGCATCGCCAGCCGCAAGGCCGATGTTCTGGGGCGGCTGAAGGCGCTGGCGGCATGGCGCGAACTGGAGGCGCAGGACAAGAACCTGCCGCGCGGTCGCATCGTCAAGGACGAGACGCTGGCCGACATCGCCAGCCATCCGCCCCGCAGCCAGGAGGACCTGGGCAAGGTGCGCGGGCTGTCCGCGACGTGGAAGAGCAACGATATTGGCGGACGGCTGATGGCGGCGCTGGCGGCTTCGCAACCTCTGCCGCGTGACGAGATGCCCGATCGCGAGCCGCGCCGTCCGGGACTGGGCAAGGACGGGGCGCTGGTTGCCGATCTGCTCAAGCTGCTGCTCAAGATCCGGTCGCGGGATATCAATGTCGCCTCCCGCCTGATCGCGCGATCCGACGATATCGACGCGCTGGCGGCGGGCGTGCGCGACGGGCTGTCGATCCTGGAAGGCTGGCGTTACGATCAGTTCGGGCGGGACGCGGTCGATCTGGTCGAAGGGCGGCTGGCCTTCGCGGTGAATAATGGCCGGCTCAAGATGACGCGCACGGAAGAGGAGAGATAGGATGCGTTTAGCGATGATGGCGATGCTGCTGCCGTTGGCGGCCTGTGCGGGCGCGGGCGGCGAAGGACCGGCGAATCCGCCCCCCGTGGCCGAAGGACCGTGCCGTAACGATCCCGTCGCCGGTTTCGTGGGTCAGACCGCGACGGCGGACCTCGGCGCGCAGATGCTGGCGGCGTCGGGCGCGAAAACGCTGCGTTGGGGTGGGCCCAATACGGCGATGACGATGGACTTCCGGCCCGACCGGCTGACCGTGATCTATGACGAGAAGATGGTGATCGGTTCGGCCCGCTGCGGCTGAAGCGGGGCGAGCACATAGACGCGGTCCGGTCTGGACATCTGGGTGCTCGAATCAGCATTCCAGCCCAATCAGCGTGCTGCTGGATACACGGCCGACATGGCGTTGGCCGTCGATTTCGAGCCAGTCCGGCGTCACTTCCAGACGGCGACCGCGAATGGTGGTGCGTAGATGCTCCACCGCGATGCGATTGCGGGAGATGATACGCAGGATCGCAAGGCCATCGCCACGCGCCGCCATGATGCTGTATCGGTCGCCGCGCAGGATGAAGTGCCAGCTGCCGTCGGTCGGTAGCCATTCATTGCCGTCCACCACCTGCACCGGCGCGCCATCGGGCGCGCCCATCCGCACGCTGATCCGGGTGGCGCCATTGCTGCGGCGCGGCGGCGCGAAGATCAGGATCGGCTCCCCTTCCACCGTGATTGGAATGGGCGTATCCCGGAGCAAGCGCGACCCGCCGATGACGAGATGCGGCAGATCGCTGGAAAAAGGCAGGCGGTCGCGGGCGAAATGGCGCTGCCGCACCACCGGATTGGCGTGGAAATTCTGGACCTGCGCGGGTGTCAGCCGCCCTTCTTCCACCAGGCCGTGGCAGGTCGGGCACATCAGCGTCGCGCCGCGCCCTTCCGGTAATCCCAGATAGCGATAGATGGTAACGCCGCAGCGGACGCAGGCGAAACCGCAGGCCTGACGGACGACGGCGCGTTCCTCCGCCGTCAGATCCGGTAGTGAAGGCATCACACGCAAGGCCATGCACGACGCTCCCTGGCAACGCCGTCCGCCTGATGCGGAGCGGCGGTTCCTTCGCAGCGTCCTCCTGCCTGTGAGAACTCTTGTGGCCCCTTGATGCCTTATCGTTGTAATAAATAGCCGCAAGTCAAGCGGTTTGCGCGCGCCCCTTAACGCTGGGGCAGCAGATCGAGATTGCGCGAGGCCGCGATGGCGCGGATGCGGCCGGGGCGCGGCATGGACTTGATCGCGATTTCCGCTACGTCGCCCGCGCTGAACAATTCGACATTGCCAACATCGAAGAGGCGCTGGCCGAAGCTTTGGGTAATCCGCACGCTGCGGATGCTGGACAGCGCGATTTCGGTGCGTTGCTTGGCCAGCAGGCCGCGTTCCATCAGCACTTCACGTTCACTGAGCGCCAGTCGCTCGCCCTTGTTCATCACCCACCACACGCCGATGGCGAGGATGCCAACCACCGAAATCAGCAGCAGCAGGAAGAGGAAGGGATGCGCCCGGAACATCGCGGGATGTTCGTCATACAGCCATGTTTCGCTCATCGCTCGCTCCTCGGGTCCGCGCCGACTTCGCATGGGGCGCGCCCCGGCGTCAAGCAGGCGCGACCGGCGCGTTAACCGGATTTTTTCATCCTGATTCTAAACTGTCCGCGTGAAAGGCAAGGATCATGGCATACGGCTTGTACGACATAGACGACCGCAAGGCTGGCCACTTCAACCTGCATGAAGCGGGCCAGGAAAAGCGGCAGAGCGGATTTCCACTGATGGCGCTGATTCTGGCGCTGCTGGGCGGCGCGGCCGCGATCCTCGCGATCGGACCGCAACTGCTGTGGTCGCAGCCCGAATCGAAGCATGGCGGGAACCTTGGCGGAATCGTCATCAACACGACATTCAATGCCTGCAGCGGCGCGGCGCGCGCGGCCGCCTGCGTGGTGTCGCCGCGGGAGTTTTCCTATGGCAACACGACCTACCACCTGTCCGATATCCGCACGCCCGACGGCGAGTTTCCCGCCTGCGACGTGGAGGCGCAACTGGCGGGCAAGGCGACGCGCACCTTTATCGGCATCCTTAACGGCGGGGCGTTCGAATCGCTGCCCGATCCCACCGATTCCAACCCGACCGCGCGCATCCTGATGCGCGACGGCGTGTCCATCGGACAGATCATGATCGCCAAGGGCGTAGCCCAGCCATGGGCGCCCCAACCCTATAACTGGTGCGCGCACGCCAATGTGTAGGGCCGGTCTCTAGCTTTCGTCGCCCATGCGGAGCGCGGCGATAAAGGCTTCCTGCGGAATCTGGACGGAGCCATATTCGCGCATCCGCTTCTTGCCCTCTTTCTGCTTCTCCAACAGCTTTTTCTTCCGGGTGATGTCGCCGCCATAGCATTTGGCGGTCACGTCCTTACGCATCGCCGCGATCGTCTCGCGCGCGATCACCTTGCCGCCGATCGCCGCCTGAATCGGGATCTTGAACAGATGGCGGGGAATGAGATCCTTCAGCCGTTCGCACATGCCGCGCCCGCGCGACTCGGCAGTGCCCCGGTGCACGATCATGCTGAGCGCATCGACCGGCTCGTTGTTGACGAGGATGCCCATCTTGACGAGATCGCCCTCCCGCGTGCCGATCTGGTGATAGTCGAAGCTCGCATAGCCGCGGCTGATCGACTTCAGGCGGTCGTAAAAGTCGAATACGACTTCGTTGAGCGGCAGTTCATAAGTCACCTGCGCGCGGCCGCCGACATAGGTGAGGTTCTTCTGGATGCCCCGCCGGTCCTGACAGAGCTTGAGGATCGACCCCAGATATTCGTCGGGGCAGTAGATCACCGCCTCAATCCACGGCTCCTCGATAAAGTCGATATGATTGGCGTCCGGCATGTCGGCGGGGTTGTGCAAATGCCGGGTCGTGCCGTCGTTCATATGGATGTCATAGACCACCGAAGGCGCGGTGGTGATGAGGTCGAGGTCATATTCGCGGGTCAGGCGCTCCTGAATGATCTCCAGGTGCAGGAGGCCCAGAAAACCGCAGCGGAAGCCGAAGCCCAGCGCGGCGGACGTTTCCATCTCGAAGGAGAAGCTGGCATCGTTGAGGCGCAGCTTGCTGATCGAATCGCGCAGCTTTTCGAAGTCGTTCGCATCGACCGGGAAGAGGCCGCAGAACACCACCGGCTGCACTTCCTTGAAGCCCGGCAACGGTTCCTTCGCGGGGTTCTTCACCGTGGTGATGGTGTCGCCGACGCGGGTCTGGCTGATGTCCTTGATCTGGGCGGTGATGAAGCCGATTTCGCCCGGCCCCAGCTCCGCAAGCTGTTCGATCTTGGGGCGGAAACAGCCGACACGGTCGATCAGATGTTCGGTTTCGCCGATCATGAACTTGATCTGCTGCCCCTTTTTGATGACCCCGTTCATCACGCGCACGAGGATGACGACGCCCAGATAAGGATCATACCAGCTATCGACCAGCATCGCTTCCAACGGCGCATCACGGTCGCCCTTGGGCGCGGGGATCTTCGCGACCACGGCTTCGAGGATGTCGTCGATGCCGATGCCGGACTTGGCGGAGGCGAGGACGGCTTCGGACGCGTCGAGGCCGATCACTTCCTCGATCTCCGCCTTCACCTTTTCCGGCTCGGCTGCGGGCAGGTCGATCTTGTTGATGACAGGCACGATTTCATGGTCATGCTCGATCGACTGATAGACGTTGGCGAGCGTCTGCGCCTCCACCCCCTGCGCGGCGTCCACCACCAGCAGCGCCCCTTCGCAGGCGGCGAGCGAGCGGCTCACTTCATAGGCGAAGTCGACATGGCCCGGCGTGTCCATGAGATTGAGTTCATATTTCTCGCCATTGCGCGCGGTGTAATCGAGGCGCACGGTCTGCGCCTTGATGGTGATGCCGCGCTCCTTCTCGATATCCATATTGTCGAGCACCTGCGCCGACATTTCCCGGTCGGTCAGCCCCCCGGTGCGCTGAATCAGGCGATCGGCCAGCGTCGACTTGCCATGGTCGATATGGGCGATGATCGAGAAGTTGCGGATATGCGAAAGATCGGTCATGGAGCGGGCCGATAGCAGCCATTTCATGGGCTGTCAGCCAGTCTTGGGCATGGCATAATCGCAATCGGGACAGCGCCGTCCGCTTGAACCGGCAAATGATTGTGATAGAACGCCATGTAAAGATCGGGTTGCGCGTCATCACATGGGATATTCTGCAACTTTTTTGGGGGTTTTCGACAATGCAGCGTTTCACGAAATTCCTGGCGGCCGCCGCCGGTCTGGCGATGGCGGCTTCGCCCGCGATGGCCGCCGACAAGGGTTCGTCGGCCCGTCAGGCACAGGCCAAGAAGCAGATGGAAATCCCCCGCTGCACCAAGCGGCTGGGCACGGTGGCCATCGTCGAGCCGGACAACCAGTGGTGGCGTGAACTGAGCCTGGGCAGCCCGGAAGCGATCATCAAGCTGTTCGTGCAGCAATCGGGCTGTTTCGGCCTGGTCAATCGCGGCCGTTCGATGGCCAGCCGCAACATGGAACGCGCCATGGCGGATTCGGGTGAATTGCAGGCAGGTTCCAACCTCGGCAAGGGTCAGGTAAAGGCGGCGGACTACTTCCTGCAGCCCGACATCGTCACCACCAACAGCAACAGCGGCGGCAATGCGCTGGGCGGCCTGGTCGGCGGTTTCCTGGGCGGCCGGACGCTGGGCGCGCTGGCTGGCGGCATTTCCATCAAGAAAAAAGAGGCCAATGTCACGCTGTCGATCGTGAACGCCCGCACGACCGAGGAAGAGGCGATGACCGAAGGCTATTTCCGCAAGTCGGACCTCAGCTTCGGCGGCGGTGGCGGCGTCGGCTGGATGGGTGGTCTCGCCGCGGCTGGCGGTGGCGGTTACCAGAACACCGAAATCGGCCAGGTGATCGTGCTTGCCTATCTGGACGCCTATACCAAGCTGGTAACGCAGCTTGGCGGCCTGCCCGCGAACGCGGCGGCAGCGGCTCCGCAGGCGCAGTAAGCACAGCGCATGGCATGGAAAGGGCGCGGCCGGACATCCGGCGGCGCCCTTTTTCTATGCCTGGCTGGCTGCGGCTTCGGGGATGGCGGCGCGTGAGCGGCGGCGCCACCAGCGAAGAATCGCTTCCCCGGCAGGCCTTTCCACCAGACGATTGATCGCCGTGCCCAGAAACAGCGCCACCAGAAAGGCCGTGGCAAACCCGAGCCACGGACTATAACCCGCATCCGCCATGCGGAGCATCACGACGAAGCCGACATGCTGGTGGATGAGGTAGAAGGAATAGCTGATCCCCCCCATCCAGACGAGCGGACGCAGCGCGATGAAGCGCAGCCGCCCGACGATCAGCGCGGAAAAGGCAAGGAGGAGAACGATCGCCACCAGCGTCACGTCCCATGTCTCCATCGTCGCCACCGACAACAGGGCAAGGGCGGCATAGGGCATCTGCTGCTTCCACGTCCGTTGCCCCGCCCATATGCGATAGGCCAGCATCCCGATCACGAAGAAGGGCGTATAGCGCAATACGAACAGCATAATGATCCGTTCGGGCATGTCGGGCCAGACATGGAACAGCCAACGCAGGGCCAGCCATACGGCCAGCACCGGCTCCAGCCGCCGGATGCCGATCCATTTCCAGATCGAGATCATGCAGAAGTAGAAGGCAATCTCCACCGTCAGCGTCCAGTAGGCGCCATCCACTTCCGGCAGGAAAGCGAAGCCCTGGAGCATCGTGAAATTGGCGAGAATCGCGGCAGGCCCGATCAGAAGCTGCGTCGCCTGCGCCAGATATTCGATCGACAGCGTCAACATCATGGCCACCAGATAGGCCGGATATAGCCGCGCCACGCGATTGATCACGAAATCGGGCACATTGCGTATCCGATCGAGCGTGAAGAAGACCGCAAACCCCGAAATGCAGAAAAACAGCAGCACACGATAATTGCCGCCGGGGAAGCTGAACGGCACATGCTGCGCCTGCGGGAACAATTCCTGAAAGCGCGTGGAATAATGGAAAATGAGCACGCACAGCGCCCCGATCCCGCGCAGGGCGTCCAGCTCCGTAAGCCGAGTGCGCGGGGAGGAAGGCCGAGCCATGTCCGCCCATAGCAATATAACAGCAACGAATCCGTTAATATCGAGGTTAACGGCGCGCCTTAACCTTCTTTTCCATTAACCAGTTTCAACGAACGATGGCTGATCCTGCGGGCGCAGGCCTTTCCGCCGCTTGTTTGAACGCTGCGAGTTGTTCGGCCAGCACCTTTGGCGACCATGGGTGCAATGGTGCGAGGTCCACCCTGCCAATAACCGCCGACATTATAGGATAGCGTGACATGCACGCCGCATTCCGCAGGCGCGATCGTGAATCCAGAATAGCCGTCACCGCCTCGGACTGGAGCGGCCCGGCGCGCCGGGAAGCCGCAATTGCCGCCCCGGCGCAATATAGAGGATGCGGGCATGTTCGACGCTGCCTGCGGGCCTGCCGTCGCGGCCCGCCATCGTTTCGCAGAAGCAGCCGCCCGCGCGAAGTTCAAGCTGCATGTGCGCGGCATCGCCGCTATAACAGTGCTCGCTGCTCCACCGGCGGGCGGGCTATAGCAAAACTGCATAGGCGCTGTCCGCATCCGCGGCGATGTCCACGCTGCTGCGCGTGGTAAAGCCAATGTCGCTGGCAGCAGCCACTTCGGATCGCGCGGACCCGGCGGCAAAGGAACAACCCGCCAGCATGAGCGTGAGCCATTTGGGCATGAAACCCCTCCCCTGAGTAAGGAGAGGGGAGGATAATTCAGGCGGCGCTGCCGTCCAAGATAGCAGCGATGGCAGCCGTCACATCGTCCATGTCCGCCATGCCGTCAACGCGCGACACAATGCCGCGCGCTTCATAGATCGGCAGGATCGGCGCGGTCTTGGCGCGATATTCGGCCATGCGGGTGCGGACGGTTTCTTCATTGTCGTCCGGCCGGCGCTTGAACTCATGGCCGTGGCACTTGTCGCACTCGCCTTCGATCTTCGGCTTCTTGAAGCTGTCATGATAGCCCGCGCCGCAGGTGGCGCAGGTGAAACGGCCGGTGATACGCTCCACCAGCGCATCTTCGTCCACGTCCAGTTCGATCACATGGTCGAGCGTGCGATTACGCTCGGCCAGGATGGTGTCGAGCGAATGGGCCTGCGCCTCCGTACGGGGATAGCCGTCGAAGATCACACCGGTTTCCGCAGGCAACGCATCGAGCGCTTCGCCGATGATGCCCGACACGATTTCATCGGACACCAGTTCGCCCGCTTCCATCACGGCCTTCGCCTTGAGGCCGACGGGCGTACCCGCCTTGACCGCAGCGCGCAGCATGTCGCCCGTGGAGAGCTGGACCATGCCCCGATCTTCCACCAGACGGCTGGCCTGCGTGCCCTTACCGGCGCCCGGAGGGCCGAGCAGAATGATATTCATTGCGCGCATTCTCCCCTTGTCTTGCGCTTATGCCTGCGCGCCCCTCAGCGCATCCGGCCTTTCAGCTTCGCCTTCTTGATGAGGTCACCATATTGATGGGCGAGCAGATGGCTTTGGATCTGGGTGACCGTGTCGACTGTCACATTGACCACGATCAGCAGGCTGGTGCCCCCCAGATAGAAGGGGATACCCGCCCGCGCGATCGCGAATTCCGGCACCAGGCAGATGAAGGCCAGATAGGCCGCGCCGATCACGGTGATCCGCGTCAGCACATAGTCCAGATAATTTTCGGTATTCTTGCCCGGACGGATGCCGGGAATGAAACCGCCATTGCGCTTGAGATTGTCCGCCGTCTCTTCCGGATTGAACACCACGGCGGTGTAGAAGAAACAGAAAAAGACGATGCCCAGGCCATAGAGCGCCATATAGACCGGGCTGCCATGCGCCAGATACTGGTTCAGCGTCAGCACGAAATCACCCAGCCTGCTTTCGCCGGCCACCGTCTGCCCCGCGAACTGCGAGATGGTGAGCGGGAGCAGCAGCAGCGAGGACGCGAAGATCGGCGGAATGACACCCGCGGTATTGACCTTGAGCGGCAAATGGCTGCGGTCCGCCTGCATGATGCCCTGCCGCGTCTGACGCTTGGGATACTGGATCAACACGCGGCGCTGCGCGCGTTCCATGTAGCAGATCAACAGGACCAGACCCAGCGCCAGCACGATGATGAGCATGATGAGCAGGCCGGAAATCGACCCTTCGCGGCCGGACTTGAAGAGATTGCCCAGCGTCACCGGAAGCTGGGCGACGATGCCCGCCATGATGATGAGCGATACGCCGTTGCCGATCCCGCGCGACGTAATCTGCTCACCCAGCCACATCAGGAACATGGTGCCGCCGATCAGCGAGACCACCGCCGCGACGCGGAACAGCATCCCTGGATCGACCACGGCCTGCACGCCCGATTGCGCGCCGAAGCTTTCAAGGCCAACGGCGATGAAATAGCCCTGCACGGCGGTCAGGCCGACCGTGCCGTAACGGGTATATTGGTTGAGCTTCTTGCGCCCGCTTTCGCCTTCCTTCTTGATCGCCGCCAGTTTGGGCGAGAGGGACGCGCCGAGCTGCACCACGATGGACGCGGTGATATAAGGCATGACGCCGAGCGCAATGAGGCTCATGCGCGAGAGGCTGCCGCCCGAAAAGGTGTTGAAGATGTCGAGAATGCCGCCGCTCGTCTGGCTGTAAAGCTGCGACAGCGCAGTCGGATCCACACCCGGCAACGGCACAAAGCTCAGAAAACGGAAGACGATCAGCGCGCCCAGCGTGAACCACAGGCGCTTCTTGAGGTCGGTCGCCTGGCTGAACTTCGCCAGGCTGAGATTGGATGCGAGCTGGTCGGCTCTCGATGCCATCGTGGCTGCCCTTCAAATCATTCTTGCCCGAAACGGAAAATTCGGACCGGAATCGCTAACCCCTTAGCGGGAGGGAAGCGCCCTGTCGAACGGGGAGTTGTCCATCCGCGACGAATGGCCTTCCCCCGATACGCATAGCCCCGCCGACCCATATCGGGCAGCGGGGCCGTGCTTGCAAGTCCTGGCTGCGCCTCAGGCCTTCTTTGCGGCCTTGGCGGTGCCTTTCTTGGCCTTCGCCTTTTCGGCGGCGGACACCAGCTCGATCACTTCGACCTTGCCACCGGCCTTCTCGACCGCTTCGATCGCGCCCTTCGACGCACCAGCGACCAGGAAGCTTACCTTGGCGGTCAGTTCGCCCTTGCCCAGCAGGCGGATGCCGTCCTTGCCGCCACGGGCGAGGCTCGCAGCCTTCAGCGCGGCCTGATCGATGGTGGCCTTCGCGTCAAGCTTACCAGCGTCGATCGCCTTCTGCACCGCGCCCAGGTTCACGATCGCGTAATCCTTGGCGAAGATGTTGTTGAAGCCGCGCTTCGGTATCCGCATGTGGAGCGGCATCTGGCCACCCTCGAAGCCGTTGATGCTGACGCCCGAGCGTGCCTTCGCGCCCTTCTGGCCGCGACCGGCGGTCTTGCCCTTGCCCGAGCCGATACCACGGCCGACGCGCATCCGGCCCTTGCGGGCACCGGCATTATCGTTGATTTCGTTGAGCTTCATATCGTGCACTCGCTTTCGCTATGTTCGCGCTGTCCCCAAGGGACCAATGAGGCCGCGCCGATAGCGCAACCGCCGAAAAAACGAAAGAGGGGTTTCCCCCTCTCCCGTCCTATTTCTTCGGATCGGAAGGCTTAGCCTTCGACCACTTCCACCATGTGGGGCAGCTTCTTGATCGCACCGCGGACTTCCGCCGTGTCTTCCAGCTCCACCACGCGATGCATCTTGCCAAGGCCCAGGCCGATCAGAATCTTCTTCTGGTCTGCGGGACGGCGGATCGGCGAACCGATCTGCTTGATCTTGATGGTTTTTTTCTCTTGGGCCATATCGATTACTCCGCAATCGCTTCGGCGTCAGCCTGCGCGACTTCGGCCGAGGCGCCACCGCGACGCAGAAGGTCAGCGACCTTCTTGCCACGACGCTGCGCCACCGACTTGGGGCTGGTCTGTTCGCCCAGCGCCTCGAAGGTCGCACGGATCATGTTATAGGGGTTCGACGTGCCGTTGGACTTGGTCACGACGTCCGCGACGCCCAGGCTTTCGAACACGGCGCGCATCGGACCACCGGCGATGATGCCCGTACCGGCGGGTGCCGAACGGACGGTCACCTTGCCCGCGCCGAAATGGCCGAGGCCATCATGGTGCAGGGTGCGGCCTTCCTTGAGCGGAATGCGGACCATCGCCTTCTTGGCCGAGGCGGTCGCCTTGCTGATGGCTTCGGGCACTTCGCGCGCCTTGCCATGGCCGAAGCCCGCACGGCCCTTGCCGTCGCCGACGACGACCAGAGCCGCGAAACCGAAGCGCTTGCCGCCCTTCACGGTCTTGGAGACGCGGTTGATGTGAACCAGCTTCTCGATCAGCTCTTCGCCCTGCTCCTCGTCGCGGTTGCCGCGACGGTCGTCGCGGCGTCCACGGCCGCCGCGTTCGCCACGATTGCGATCGCCGCCACGGCCACGGCCACGGCCGGGGCCGCGACCTTCGGTCGGTGCAGCCTCGACGCCCTCGACGGGCGCGACGACTTCATTGGTGTTTTCGTCAGCCATGATCAGAACTCCAGCCCGCCTTCGCGGGCGGCATCGGCCAGCGCCTTGACGCGGCCATGGAACAGGAAGCCACCGCGGTCGAACACGACCTGGGTGACGCCAGCGGCGGTCGCGGCAGCCGCAACGCGCTTGCCGACTTCAGCCGCGGCTTCGGCGTTCGCACCGGTCTTGCCGCGAACATCCTTTTCCAGGGTCGAAGCGGCAGCAACGGTGCGGCCCTGCGCGTCGTCAATGACCTGGGCATAGATGTGCCGGCCCGAACGATGGACGCTGAGACGGGGTTTGGCCCCCGATACCGCCTTGAGGGCGGTGCGAACGCGGCGGCGACGCCGCTCGAAGAGGGAAAGCTTTGCCATCTTACTTCTTCTTCCCTTCCTTGCGGAAGATGAACTCGCCGTCATATTTGATGCCCTTGCCCTTATAGGGTTCAGGCTTACGCCAGCGACGGATCTCGGCAGCCACCTGGCCGACCTTCTGCTTGTCGATACCGCTGATCTCGACCGTGGTGTTATCCGGGGTCTTGATCTCAATGCCCTCGGGCACCGGGAAATCAACATCATGACTATAGCCAAGCTGCAGCTTCAGGTTCTTGCCCTGCGCGTTGGCGCGGTAGCCGACACCGGTGATCAGCAGCTTCTTGGAGAAGCCCTCCGTCACGCCGGTGATCAGGTTCTGCACCAGCGTGCGCTGCATGCCCCAGAAGGCCCGCGCTGCTTTGGTCTTGTTCGCAGGCTGCACGGAAATGCCGTCATTTTCGAGCGTGTAGCTGATCTCTTCACGCAGCGGCATGGCGAGGGTGCCCTTCGGACCCTTTACCGAGAGCTGCCCGCCCTCGATGGTCGCAGTCACCCCTGCGGGGATCGCGACCGGCTTTTTACCGATGCGGCTCATCAGAACACCTCCGCCAGCACTTCGCCGCCGACATTCTGCTCACGCGCTTCGGCGTCGGACAGAACGCCACGGGGCGTTGAGACAATGGTGATGCCCAGGCCATTGCGCACGATCGGCAGTTCCTTGGAACCCGAATAGACGCGGCGGCCGGGCTTGGACACGCGGGCGACATGCTTGATCGCCGGCTGGCCCTCGAAATATTTCAGTTCGATCCGCAGGCCGGGGTGCTTGCCGAGAGCTTCTTCGGAATAGCCACGGATATAGCCTTCGCGCTGAAGCACGTCGAGCACGCGGGCACGGAGCTTCGAGGCGGGGGACACAACACTGTCCTTCTTCGCCTGCTGCCCGTTGCGGATGCGGGTGAGCATATCACCCAGGGGATCGGTCAATGCCATCTCAAATGATCCTTACCAGCTCGACTTGGTGACGCCGGGGATCAGGCCCTTGTTGGCCAGATCACGAAGCTGCACGCGGCAGAGACGGAATTTGCGGTAATAAGCCCGGGGACGGCCCGTCAGTTCGCAGCGGTTACGCACGCGGGTCGGATTGCCGTTGCGGGGGATTTCCGCCATCTTCAGACGCGCGATCAGACGATCGCTGTCATCAGCGGTCGTATCATTCGCGATCGCCTTGAGCTTCGCATAGCGGCCGGCATATTTCTTCACCAGCTTCTTGCGGCGCTCGTTCTTGTTGATCGAACTCAGTTTCGCCATGACTTAAGTTCTCTTCCTTAGCTAAAGCGTTGGGAGAGAAGCGGGGCCTGCATTCAGGCCGCCTGCTTCTCTTCTTCCTGCGGGAAGGGGAAGCCGAAGAGACGCAGCAATTCGCGCGCTTCCTCGTCCGTCTTCGCGGTGGTGGTCACGATGATGTCCATGCCGCGCACCTTGTCGATGCGGTCATAGTTGATCTCGGGGAAGATGATCTGCTCCTTGATGCCGAAGGCATAGTTGCCACGGCCGTCGAAGCTCTTCGGATTGAGACCACGAAAGTCGCGCACGCGGGGCAGGGCGATGTTGATCAGGCGATCCAGGAATTCATACATGCGCTCGCGGCGCAGCGTGACCTTGGCGCCGATCGGCATGCCTTCACGCAGCTTGAACTGCGCGATCGACTTCTTCGCCTTGGTGATGACGGGCTTCTGGCCCGCGATCAGTTCCATTTCCTCGGCGGCCGAAGTGACCTTCTTCTTGTCCTGGGTCGCTTCGCCCACGCCCATGTTGAGCGTGATCTTTTCGATCCTGGGCACTTCCATGACGTTCTTGTAACCGAATTTCTCGGTCATCGCCTTGACGATGGATTCGTCATACTGCGCCTTGGAGCGCGGAATGTACTTGTCGGCCATTACAGCACCTCACCGGACTTGACGGCGACGCGGACCTTCTTGCCGTCGCGATCCTCGAAGCGGACGCGGGTCGGCTTGCCGTCCTTGTCGGCGACCGCCACGTTCGAAATGTGGAGCGGCGCGGGCTTGCGCTCGATGCCGCCCTGCGGGTTCGACTGGTCGGGCTTGCGGTGACGCGCATGCACGTTGATGCCTTCCACCAGGACCTTGTCGTCCTTCGGAAGCACCTGGAGCACAGCGCCACTGCGGCCCTTGTCCTTGCCAGCCAGGACGACGACCTTATCGCCCTTCTTGATCTTGGCAGCGCTCATTACAGCACCTCGGGAGCAAGCGAAATGATCTTCATGTGCTTCTTGGCGCGCAGTTCGCGAACGACCGGGCCAAAGATACGGGTGCCGATCGGCTCCTCGTTCTTGTTGATAAGCACAGCGGCATTGCCGTCGAAGCGAATCACGCTGCCGTCAGCGCGACGCACGTCCTTGGCGGTGCGAACGATGACGGCGCGGTGCACGTCACCCTTCTTCACCTTGCCGCGCGGCTGGGCTTCCTTGACGGAGACGACGATGATGTCGCCCACGCTGGCGAAGCGCCGCTTCGACCCGCCCAGCACCTTGATGCACTGGACGCGCTTGGCGCCGCTGTTGTCCGCGACGTCAAGATTGGATTGCATCTGGATCATGGATCCGGTTCCTTCTCATTTGGCCTACCGGGAAAGCCCAGAACGATTCTGGCCCGGCGGTTCCGAATTTTTCTGCCTCGACCCGGAAGATTCGAAAGCACGAAGCGCGGGCCTGTAGCCTCTTCTCAGGGAAAAGGCCAGCCCCGCGTTGCGCCTGCGACCTCAATAGGTCAGTGACTAAGCCTCACGCCGCCTGTTCAGGCGACTTGTGCGTGTCCACCCGCTCGATGACCTTCCAGGTCTTGAGCTTGGAAATCGGGGCGGTCTCCTCGATGCGGACCGTCTCGCCTTCCTTGTAGGCGTTGCCTTCGTCATGGGCATGATATTTTTTCGAACGGCGAATGATCTTACCGTAGAGCGCATGTTTCACCTTGCGCTCTACGCGAACCACCACCGTCTTGTCGGTCTTGTCGGAAACCACCGTTCCCGTCAGCACGCGCTTGGGCATCGTGTGTTTCCTTCTTACTTCGCGGCCGAGCGCGAACGCTCGGTCTGCAGCGTCTTGATCTGCGCGATCGACCGGCGGACTTCCTTCACCCGGCTGGGCTTTTCCAGCTGGTTGGTGGCCGCCTGGAAGCGCAGGTTGAACTGCTCACGCTTCAGGTTGTTCAGTTCGGTCGACAGTTCGTCGTCCGTCTTGGTCTTGAGGTCGGCAACGTTCGCCACGGCTTAACCCTCCAGGTGCGAGGTGTCGCCGAGGCGGGCAACAACCTTGGTCTTGATGGGCAGCTTCATCGCGGCGCGCGAGAATGCCTCTGCTGCGAGCGGGCCGGGCACACCGTCCAGTTCGAACAGGATGCGGCCGGGCTTCACGCGAGCAGCCCAATATTCGACCGAACCCTTGCCCTTGCCCTGACGGACTTCGGCTGGCTTCTTCGACACCGGAACGTCGGGGAACACGCGGATCCACAGACGGCCCTGACGGCGGATGTGGCGGGTGATCGCGCGGCGAGCCGCCTCGATCTGACGCGCGGTGATCCGCTCAGGCTCCAGGGCCTTGAGACCATAGGAGCCGAAGTTCAGAGCCGAACCGCCCTTGGCGTCGCCCTTGATCCGGCCCTTGAAGGTCTTGCGGAACTTCATTTTCTTCGGTTGCAGCATGACGCTATACCTACCTTATTCTCAGCGCGCCGGGCGCACGCCGGAGGTCTGAGCCTCCAGCATCAGCCGGTCGGTGGCCATCGGATCGTGGCCCAGGATCTCACCCTTGAAGATCCAGACCTTGATGCCGCAGACGCCATAAGCGGTGTGGGCTTCGGCTTCGGCATAATCGACGTTCGCACGCAGCGTGTGCAGCGGAACGCGGCCTTCGCGATACCATTCGACGCGCGCGATCTCCGCGCCGCCCAGACGGCCGCCGCAGGTGATCTTGATGCCTTCGGCGCCCAGACGCAGGGCCGACTGCACCGCCCGCTTCATCGCCCGGCGGAAAGCCACGCGGCGTTCCAGCTGATCGGCAATGCCCTGAGCAACGAGCTTCGAATCGATTTCCGGCTTGCGGATCTCGACGATGTTCAGCGACACGTCCGACGACGTGAGCGCGCTCAGCTTCTTACGCAGCTTCTCGATGTCCGCGCCCTTCTTGCCGATGATGACACCGGGACGGGCAGCGTAGATCGATACGCGGCACAGCTTGGCGGGACGTTCGATCACCACCTTGGAGATCGCGGCCTGCGGCAGCGACTTCATGATGAACTTGCGGATCTTGAGATCTTCCAGCAGCAGACGGCCATAGTCGGCGCCTTCGGCGAACCAGCGGCTGTCCCAGGTGCGGTTGATCTGAAGACGCAGACCGATCGGATTGCTCTTGTGACCCATGTGCTTACGCCTCCGCTTCTTCGCCAGCTTCACGCACGACAATGCGTACGCGGCTGAAGGGCTTGAGGATCCGGGTCGATTTGCCGCGGCCGCGAGCGTGAAAGCGCTTCAGGGTGAAGCTCTTGCCCACCGATGCTTCCGCGACGACCAGCGCGTCGACGTCCAGATTGTGGTTGTTTTCCGCATTGGCGATGGCCGAAGCCAGCACCTTGCGCACGTCGACGGCCATCGCCTTCTTCGAGAAGGTGAGCACATTGAGCGCGTCCTCGACCTTCCGGCCACGTATCAGCGCGGCGACCAGGTTCAGCTTCTGGGCCGAACCGCGAATCTGCGTGCCAACGGCCAGCGCCTCATTGTCGGCGACGCGACGGGGAGCTTTTTCCTTGCTCATTAGCGCTTGCCCTTCTTGTCGGCGGCGTGGCCGGGGAAGTAGCGGGTCGGGGCGAATTCGCCCAGCTTGTGACCCACCATATCCTCGTTGACGGACACCGGAACATGCTTGCGGCCGTTATAGACGTTGAACGTCAGGCCGACGAACTGCGGCAGGATGGTGGAGCGGCGCGACCAGGTCTTGATCGGCGCGCGGCCACCGGCGTCCTGCGCGGCTTCCGCCTTCTTCAGAAGGCTGAGGTCCACGAACGGACCTTTCCAGACGGAACGAGCCATCTCGCTTACCTCTTCTTCTTGGCGTGGCGGCTACGGATGATGAACTTGTCCGTCGCCTTGTTGTGGCGGGTGCGCGCACCCTTGGTCGGCTTGCCCCAGGGCGTGACCGGATGACGGCCGCCCGAGGTGCGGCCTTCACCACCACCATGCGGGTGATCGACCGGGTTCTTCGCCACGCCGCGCGTCAGCGGACGGCGGCCGAGCCAGCGGCTGCGGCCCGCCTTGGCGAGATTGGTGTTCGCGTTGTCGGGGTTCGACACGGCGCCAACGGTGCCCATGCAATCCGAGCGGATGTAGCGCTGTTCGCCCGAAGACAGGCGGACCATCACCATGCCACGATCGCGGCCGACCAGCTGGGCGTAAGTGCCCGCCGAACGGCAGAGCTGACCGCCCTTGCCGGGCTTCATCTCGATATTGTGGATGATGGTGCCGACCGGCATCTGACCCAGTTCCATCGCGTTACCCGGCTTCACGTCGGTCTTCTTGCCTGCGATGACCTTGTCACCGGGAGCAAGACGCTGCGGCGCCAGAATATATGCCTGGGTGCCGTCGGGATAATTGACCAGCGCGATGAAGGCGGTGCGGTTGGGGTCATATTCCAGACGCTCGACCGTGCCTTCCACGTCCCACAGCCGACGCTTGAAGTCGATGATGCGGTAACGCTGCTTGTGACCGCCCGCAATGCCGCGCGAGGTCACATGGCCCTTGTTGTTCCGGCCACCGGTCTTGCGCTTGCCTTCGGTCAGCGCCTTGACGGGCTTGCCCTTATGCAGGCTGGATTTGTCGACGAGGATCAGGCCGCGCTGGGCCGGGCTCGTCGGATTATAGTGCTTGAGTGCCATCTATCCTGCCTCAAATACCGGTGGTGACGTCGATGGACTGGCCTTCGGCCAGCGTGACGATCGCCTTCTTGACGTCCGAACGCTTGTAGGGCTTGCCCTTCCAGCGCTTCGTCTTGCCCTTCTGCACCAGCGTGTTGACCGCCTTCACGGTCACGCCGAACAGCGCTTCCACAGCCGCCTTGATTTCCGGCTTGGACGCATCGCCCGCCACCTTGAAAACCACGGCGTTGTTCTCGCTGAGAAGGGTCGACTTCTCGGTGATGTGCGGGGCGACCACGACGTCATAATGACGGTTGTCGACCGTTGCGGCTTGCTTCTTAGCCATTGAAACGGGCCTCCAGCTTTTCGACCGCGGCGCGGGTGAGCACCAGCGAGTCGGCCTTCAGGATGTCGTAAACATTGGCGCCCACGGCGGGCAGCAGGTTTACGCCGACGATGTTGGCCGAGGCCTTGGCAAAGCTGATGTTGACCGCGTCGCCGTCGATGAACAGCGCCTTGGAGAGGTTCAGCTTGGCGAGGCTGGCGACCAGTTCCCGGGTCTTGCCGTCCTTGACGTCGAGAGTGTCGATGATGGTGAGCGAACCGCTCTTGACCTTCGACGACAGCGCCATCTTCAGACCCAACGCGCGAACCTTCTTGTTCAGCGAGGGGTTGAAGTCGCGGACGCGGGCGCCGTGGGCCTTACCACCGCCGATGAACACCGGCGCGCGGCGATCGCCGTGACGAGCGGTGCCGCCCCCCTTCTGGCGGCCGAACTTCTTGCCGGTGCGGGCGACGTCGCTACGCTCGCGGGTGCCACGGGCGGTGCCGCGACGCTTTTCGAGCTGCCAGGTGACGACGCGATGCAGGATGTCGGCGCGGGGCTCGAGGCCGAACACGGCATCGTTGAGCTCCAGGTCGCCGGCGGCCTGCGCGTCGAGGGTCTGTACCTTGACCTTCATGGTTTAGCCCTCCTGGCCTTCGGTGACTTCCACTGCCACGACTTCTTCAGCCGGGGTATCAGCAGGAGCGCTGTCGTTGCTGTTGCCAGCCTTCTTCAGGCTGGCGGGATAAGGCGCATCCGCCGGACGGGCGACCTTGACGGCGTCGCTGACGGTCAGCCAGGTGCCCTTGGCGCCCGGAACGCTGCCCTTCACGAACAGCAGGCCGCGCTCGACGTCCGTGCGGACGATTTCGAGGTTCTGCTGGGTCCGCTCGCGGTCGCCCATGTGGCCGGCCATCTTCTTGTTCTTGAAGACGCGGCCCGGATCCTGCCGGTTACCCGTCGAACCATGAGCACGGTGGCTGATGGAAACGCCGTGGGTGGCGCGCATGCCGCCGAAGCCCCAGCGCTTCATGGCGCCGGCAAAGCCCTTGCCCTGCGTGTGACCGGCAACATCGACCAGCTGACCGGTGATGAAATGATCGGCCGCGATCTCGGCGCCGACATCGAGGAGCGCATCCTCGGCGACGCGGAATTCGACCAGACGCGCCTTCGGCTCCACTTCCGCCTTGGCGAAGTGGCCGCGCTGCGGCTTGGCGACATTCTTGACCTTCGCAACGCCCGCGCCGAGCTGGACCGCGACATAACCGTCACGATCGACTTCCTTGCGGGCCACGACCTGATTGCCCTCGAGGGCAAGAACCGTAACCGGAACATGACGTCCGTCCTCTTGGAACAGACGGGTCATCCCGACTTTCTTAGCGATAACGCCAGTGCGCATCACCATTACTCCCATAGAGGCCCGCCTTAGCAGCGGGC
>Ga0180223_1001361_pt1 | contig 19249 bp, 17 predicted proteins | sample eDN5th30CKraftOP_FD_151337 | JGI IMG/M metagenome (GOLD analysis project Ga0180223, IMG submission 151337) | Enriched Organic Plus compost microbial communities from Emeryville, California, USA - eDNA 5th pass 30_C Kraft OP (version 2) (version 2) ...
CTGCCCACCTGCCCACCTGCCCACCTGCCCACCTGCCCACCTGCCTGCACGCCTATTCAGGAAAACGGACGCCACGAACGGCGTGTCGGCCCGCGACACGCCGGCCACGGTCCCGTTCTTCCTGAATAGCAAGGAGGGGACAGGGTTCGCCCCACCTGCCTCTTCGGCCACGCACCTGTTGGGTGCCACCTGCCTATTCAGGGCCACGTGCCTGTTCGGCGCTTCCTGCCTATTCAGGAGAACGGATGCCACGAACGGTGTGTCGGCCCGCGACACGCCGGCCACGGCTCTGTTCTTCCTGAATAGCGGGGAGGGGACGGGGTGCCAACGGCGCAAGGAATGACCCTTGTGCCGGAGGCGCAGGGTCAGCCGACGGTGCGGCGGCCCTCGAACGCGCGGCCGAGGGTGACCTCGTCGGCGTACTCGAGGTCGCCGCCGACGGGAAGCCCGGAGGCGAGCCGCGTGACCTTGATCTCGAGCGTGGTGAGCAGTCGGCTCAGGTAGGTGGCCGTCGCTTCGCCCTCGAGGTTGGGGTCGGTGGCGATGATCACCTCGCTCACGGTGCCGTCGGCGAGGCGCTGCATGAGCTGACGGATCCGCAGTTCGTCGGGACCGATGCCGTCGATGGGGCTGATGGCGCCGCCGAGCACGTGGTAGAGGCCGCGGAACTCGCGCGTGCGCTCGATCGCGACGACGTCTTTCGCCTCTTCGACGACGCAGATGAGGGTGCTGTCGCGGCGCGGGTCACGGCAGATCGCGCAGGTCTGCTCCTCGGAGACGTTGCCGCAGATGTCGCAGAACCGCACCTTGTCGCGCACCTGGGACAGGATCTCGGCGAGCCGGCTCACGTCGAAATGCTCGGTCTGCACGATGTGGAACGCGATGCGCTGCGCGGACTTCGGGCCGATGCCCGGCAGCCGCCCGAGCTCATCGATCAGCTCTTGGACGATACCTTCGTACACGCTCAGCCACGCTCCCCGAAGCCAGGCGCTTCGATCTCTTCCAGGAAGGTCGCGCCGAGGATCTCGCGCACGACCGCCTCGCCGTACCGTTGGATGCCATCACCGGCGGCGCGCTGCGGCATGGGCCGCGGCGCGTTCGCCACGGGCTCGCGCCGCGTCGCAGATCGCGGTGCCGGCGTCGCGACGGATGCCTCTGCGGCCAACGTTGCTCCGGTGGAGGCGTCGGCCGTCGACGCGGCCGCGGTCGCCGCGCGCGCGGGGGCCGGGCCCGCACTGGCGGGCGCCTGCGCCGCGACGGGCGCGAACTCCACGTCGGGTTCGGGCCCGGGGTCGAAGGGCGGCTCGAGGTCTTCAGGCGGCGCGTCAGCATCGCTCGGCAGATCGTCGAACGGGTCGGCCGGGCGCGGCTCGGCGATAGCGGTCGCGGTGCGCACGGATGCTTCGAGCCGCGCGCCGCGCGGCCCTTCGCCCGCACCGGAGGACACCGAGGTTGCGCCGACCGCGTCTGGGTCTGCGGGGATCGCCACGGTCGCCCACGAATCGACGGGACCGCTGGACGCGCCCGATACCCGCGGCGCCCGCTCGACCCCGCGCGAGGACGAAGGTGTCGGGCCGCCGCCCTCGTGTGCGCCCCGCGAGCCCTCGGCTCCGCGTGAACCAGCGACGCCGGCGAGCGAGTCCCGGCCCCCGGCGTCGCTTCCGGTGCCGGCGCTGCCGGCTCCGGGCACCGTGCCGCTCGCACCGGGCGCCGTGCCGCTTCCACCGGGTGCCGTTCCGCTTCCACCGGGTGCCGGCTGCGCCGTCAACCCGCCACCACCGCCCTGGTCACCGCGGGTCGGCTCGACTCCCCCGCCACGACCGCCGGGGCCTTCGGCGCGCGCGATGAACTTGACGCGGACGCCGAGCACCTCGGCGATCGAGTTGCGCAACAGTTCGCTCACGGACTGCCCGGGCGCGCCGCCTCGGAAGCCCGCGACATCCTGCTCGCTCGGGAAGGCGAGGACGAGCACATCGTCATCGCGGTAATCACGGACCTGCGCCGTGAACGCGACCATCCAGGCGCTGCGCTTCGTGCGCTGCAGTGCGGCGAGCACCTCGGGCCAGGCGTCGCGCACCTGCTGCAGGGTCACCGGACCGACCGGCGCGGCGCCCGCCCGAGCAGGCGAGCCGACCACCGGCGAGGTCTGGGTAGGCGACGCCGCCGTCGACCGCTCAGCGGCCCCCGGATCCGTTCGGTCTGCACCGCCCGCACTCGCACCGGCCGCATTCACGCCGGCCGCATTCACGCCGCCCGCACTCGCACGGGTCGCACTCCCAGCGGTCACACTTTCGCCGAGCGCCCCACCGCTCACACCGGCCGCGCCCTGCTCTCCGCCCGCCACCGGAGTCGCGTGGCGCACGGCCTCGGGTGCACTCGGGCGCCCGCCACGCTCCGCACCGGCGGAGGCCGTGGCTGCGCCCGAGGCATCCGCCGTCATGCGCCCGGAACCTGCCGCGCCCACCGAAGCGCCTCCGGCCGGCGAACCGCCGGCGCCGCTCACGTGCGGCCGCGCGCCGGCGTCGACCGCGACCGGCCCGTCGACGCCGACCCGGCGTTCGAGTCGCTCGACCCGAGCCAGCGCGCCGCGCTCGGTCGCGTCGGTGCTCGGGACGAGCACCCGGGCGAGCATGAGCTCGAGGTGCAGGCGGGGTGAGGTGGCACCGGTCATCTCGGTCAGCGTCTGATTGACGAGGTCGGCGACGCGGGAGAGTTCGGCCTGGCCGAACGCCGCGGCCTGCGCGGCCATGCGCGCGAGCTCGTCTTCGGGTACGCCACGCAGCACGGTCGCCGCGGCCTCGGGCGACGACGCGGCGACCACGATGAGGTCGCGCAGCCGCTCGAGCAGGTCTTCGACGAACCGTCGCGGGTCTTGCCCGGTCTGCACCACACGGTCGGCGGCGGCGAAGGCCGCTGCGGCGTCGGCCGCTCCGATCGCGTCGACGATCTCGTCGAGCAGCGCACCGTGCGTGTACCCGAGCAGCGCGACGGCACGCTCGTAATCGATGGTCGACCCCTCGGACCCGGCGATGAGCTGGTCGAGCAGCGACAGGGTGTCTCGGGGCGACCCGCCACCCGCGCGCACCACGAGCGCCAGCACACCGGGTGCGACCTCGATGTGCTCCTCGTCACACAGCTGCTGGACGTACTCGAGCATGGGTGCCGGCGGCACGAGTCGGAACGGGTAGTGGTGGGTCCGCGAGCGGATGGTGCCGAGGACCTTGTCGGGCTCGGTCGTCGCGAAGATGAACTTCACGTGCTCGGGCGGCTCCTCGACGAGCTTGAGCAGGGCGTTGAACCCCTGTGGCGTCACCATGTGCGCCTCGTCGAGGATGAAGATCTTGTAGCGGTCGCGGGCGGGGGCGAACACGGCGCGCTCACGCAGGTCGCGGGCATCGTCGACGCCGTTGTGGCTCGCCGCGTCGATCTCGACCACATCGAGCGAGCCGCCGCCGCCGCGCGAGAGCTCGACACAGCTCGGGCACGTGCCGCACGGGGTGTCGGTCGGCCCCTGGGCGCAGTTGAGACAGCGCGCCAGGATGCGCGCCGAGGTCGTCTTGCCGCAGCCGCGCGGGCCGCTGAACAGGTACGCGTGGTTCACCCGGTCGGTGCGGAGTGCCGTCATGAGCGGCTCGGTGACCTGCGACTGGCCGATCATCTCGGCGAAGGTCTCGGGCCGGTAACGGCGATAGAGGGCGGTGACCACGGGTCAATGGTAGACGGCCCCGCCGACAGTCCAGTCGGCACGCGGATGCCCCGGCGCGATCGCCGACCTCGGCAGGCCGGGGCATGCCGCAGATGTCACGTCAGGCACGCCGATCGACGGAGCGCGGATCGAGGAGGTGACCCCACCGCGCCCTGGTCTCGCGCTTGACCTCGGGCGTGGGGCCGATCGTCTCGGGGAACCGATCCCGCCACTCCCAAGGCCGCGTGGCGTCGATCAGGAGCCGCGAGTTCATGCCCTTCTCGTCAGGATGGATCGCCGTGTCGAGCGGACCCGACCAGGCCCGGCGGATGATCTGCATGTCGCGGTCCGGGTCGGAACGCGTGAGGATCGCCCAGATCACGTCATTGAGGTCGGAGACGTCGATGTCGTCGTCCACGACGACCGTGATCCTGCCGAGGTACGCGCCGGCGTGCCCCTGCGCGGCGACGTGAAGCGTCTGCGTCGCATGGCCGGCGTACTTCTGCTGGATCGATACCGCGTTGAACAGCCGGTTCCCTCCGACGGCGAAACACTGCACGTCCACGATGCCCGGAACCCCGGCGGCCTCGAGGTTGCGTTTCATGAGCGCCGAGCGCAGGTACTCGCGATATCGCATCGGCTCCCACGGCGGCTTGTTCGGTGGGCTGCCGAGCAGGATCGGATCGGAGCGGTGGTGGATCGCGTCGATCGTCATGACGGGCTCCGGCCGCGCGCCCGAGGCGTAGTAGCCGTGCCACTCGCCGAACGGCCCCTCCTCTTCGAGCTCTCCCGGGTGCAGGAACCCTTCGAGCACGATCTCGGCCGACGCGGGCAGGGGCAGGCCGGTGACCGGGCCGCGCACGGTCTCGAACGCCTCACCCCGGATGCCACCGGCCCATTCGTATTCCGAGACGCCATACGGCACCTCGACGGTCGACGCGATGAACAGCAGCGGGTCGAAGCCGCAGACGATCGCCACCGGGCACGGCTCCCCGCGGGAGAAGTAGGTGTCGAGGAACTGCTTGCCGTGCTTGCCCGGCGAGATGTACAGGCCGACGCGCGCCGAGTCGTGCACCTGGACGCGGTAGGTGCCCATGTTCACCCAGTCCGAGTCCGGGTCCTTGATCAGGACGCCGACGCCCGTGCCGATGTACCGGCCGCCGTCCTTCTCGTGCCAGAGCGGTGAGGGGAAGCGCAGCACATCGACGTCGTCCCCGGTCATTGTGTTCTCGAAGAGGGGCGCTGAGGCCGCGCTCACCTCGACCGGCGGAACCGCGCGCCCGGCCTCGGTGAGTTCGAGGAATCGCTGCATGAGCTGCTGCCGGTCGATCTCGACCGGCAGCCCGAGCGTGAGCGCGAGCCGGCGCGACGTGGCGAGCGCGTTCACGACGATCCGGTATCCGGCAGGGTATCCGGGGATCTCGTCGAACACGCCGACGGGCGCCTCGTCGGTGTGATGGAACATCTCCGTGATCCGTCCGATGTCGGACTCCCATCCGGCCCCCGTGATCTCGCTGACCTCACCGAGTGACCGGGCCTCATCCAGCCAGGTGCGCAATCCGTCGCGGGCCATGCGGCCTCCTTCTGTCAATGGTGGTGTGCGGGTGGGACGAGATGGGACGACCGGGTTCCGGCCGTTGAGATCAGAGCCTCACCTGGAGGAAGACGACGAGCAGCAGGTACATCACGGCGATGAGCCCCGCGCTGATCGCGAGCGTCTTCCACCAGGCGATCCGGATGAGCCGGAGGATGACGACCATGGCCGCGAACGCCACCGGCAGGAACCAGGTGCGCAGCCCGAGGACGGGTGGGACGAACAGTGTCATGAGCGCGGAGAGCACGACGTAGCCGACGCCCCAGAGGATGAACAGGCGCTGTTTTCCCGATTCGGTCGGGTCCAGCTTGTTCTCTTCTTCGATCTCGGCCCTGGCCGCGCGGGTGAGTTCGGCGACGGATGCGTGCGCGACGTCGTCGGCGTCGAGATCGAGCTCCTCGGCGGGCTCCGGGCGATAGTCCCGTCCGACCCGGAACACGTCGAGCACGAGCCGCACGATGAGTGCGAGCGCCGCCGGGACGCCGATGATGAGCGGCACGAGGGCCGCAGCGGGGCGGAGCGAGAACGCGGTCAGCACCAGCGTCCCCACGATCACGAGCAGGAAGAGATCGAAGCCGACGCGGCCCGGCTCGATGCGGGGACGGGGCCGGGTGGCGTTGGGGTCCGCGGCGTTCATCGCACCTCCTCCATATGCGGCGAGCGCGCCTTTCGCGAGCGCATCGCCCCGGTGATGAGCGGAAGGAGAAGGGTGCCGATGATCGCCGCGATGAGCACCACCGACAGCGGCCGCGTGACGAAGCCAAGGGCGCCGAACGCGGTCATCGTCTGATGGAAGCTCTGTTCCACCAGCCCGCCGAGCACGAGGCCGATCAGCAGCGTCACCCTGGAGAATCCGTAGCGCTCCATGGCGTAGCCCACGTAACAGAACACCAGGACCAGGAAGACGTCGAGGATCTCGTTCCGCAGGGCGTAGACGCTCAAGAGCGTCACGACGGCGATGACCGGAGCGATGATGTCGCCGCGGATCTTCGTGATCACCGTCGCCTTCGCGCCGAGCAGGAGCACCAGCGCCCCGGCGATGAGCCGCGGGATGAGGGCGGCGAGCACGAGGACGTACACGATGTGCAGGTCGCCGCGCAGGAGGTTGGGGCCGGCGGGCACCCCGTGCACGAGCAGGCCTGAGAGCAGCACGGCCATGAGCACGCCGCCGGGGATGCCGAACGCGAGCGTCGGGAGCAGCGCCCCGCCCTTGTCGGCGTCATTCGCGGTCTCCGGCGCGATGACGCCTTCGACCGCGCCCTTCCCGAACTCCGCCTTGTTGCGCGAGGTGCGCGCCGCGTGCCCGTAGGCGAGGAACGACGCGACGGTGCCGCCGATTCCGGGGACCAGACCGACGGCGAATCCGAGGACCGACGTGCGGATCACGAGGAACCAGTTTCGGATCGTCGCGAAGAACCCGTCGACCACTCTCGAGCGGTCCGTGATGTGCTCGGCGAGGCTCATGTTCGATCGCGCCGCGAACAGGGCGATCATCTCGGCGCCGGCGAACAGCCCGATGAGCGGCGGCACGATGTCGATGCCGTCCCACAGGTACAGGGTGCCGAATGTGAACCGTTGGTTCCCGGAGACGGGGTCGAGCCCGATGAATGCGATCATGAGCCCGAATGCCGCGCTGATCAGCCCCTTGTGCACGCTCTTCCCGGCAAGCCGCGAGATCATGACGAGGCCGAGGAGCGCGATCAGGAAGAACTCGGGATAGGAGAACGCGAGCACGAGCTCACGGGCGAACGGGAGCACCGCGAGCATGAGCACGAGTCCGATGACCGCACCGAAGAGCGACCCGAAGGTGGCGGCGGAGAGCGCCTCGGTCGCGCGCCCCTTGCGCGTCATCTTGTAGCCGTCGACGACGGTGGCCGCGTTCGGCGGGTCGCCGGGCACGCTCAGCAGGATCGAAGTCACCTGGCCGCCCATTCCGGAGCTGATCCCGACGGCCATGAGGAACGCGATCGCCTGCGCTGGTTCCATCACGAATGTGAAGGGGATCAGGAGCGCCATGGCACCGGCACCGCCGAGACCGGGCAACACCCCGACGATGAGTCCGATGATCGCGCCCACGACGAGGTAGAGCGGGGTCGGCCACGTCATCAGCTCCGCGAGGGCGGCCAGGAGTCCTTCGATCATGTGTACGTGCTCCCGACGATCAGCCTTCGAGCTGTGCCGCCAGGAGGTCCTGGTAGCGCTCGAACGTGACGAACGTGCCGTCGAACACCTCTTGCGCCTCGGCGGCGCCGAGGTGCGCGGGTGTCAGGTTCGCGTCGCGGGCGAGGTCCTGGAACTCTTCGGATTCGAACGTGTCGGTGATCGCGTCGGCGAGGGTGTCGACGACGCAGTCCGAGAGCCCGGGAGGCGCCACGATCATCCGGTGCTGCTCGAGTGCGGCTCCGAGACCGTCCTCGCCTGTCACCTCGTCGAGGGTGGGCACCCCCTCGATGACGTCCGCGTCGGGGTTGTCGGCCCCCGGCTCGCTGCCGACCACGACGAGCGGCTTCAGGTCGCCGCCCCGCACGCCCTCTGCGACGCTGCCGAGCGGGAAGATCGCGATCTCGGTGTCGCCGCGGATGACGCTCAGGAGGGCTTCGCTGCTGCCTTCGTGGACCACGTTGGTGAACGGGAGGCCGAGCGCATCGAACGAGATGATGTTGACCGCGGCGAGGCCGCCGGTGCCCATGAGGAGCTCTCGGCCCTCGGCCTGCACATCCTCGATGGTGTTCCATGGCGAGTCACCTTTGACGACGATCACCTCGGGTCCGACCGTCGCACGACCGAGGGTGACCATGGACGTGAAGTCGGTGGAGACCTCGCCCGAGAGCAGGGTCGTCGCCAGGATGCCGGGCTCCGTGATGACGATCCGCTGCCCGTCAGGCTTGGAGCCGTAGACCTCGGTGACGCCGGTGATGCCGCCGGCGCCCTCGCGATTGACGACGGGCACGCTCACGCCGAGCCGCTCCTGCAGTTCTGGCGCGATCAGGCGCGCCCAGGTGTCGAATCCGCCGCCGGCGGAGTACGGCACGACGAACTCGATGTCGCCGTCGGGGAATCCGCCGCAGTCCGACGCGGCGGCCGTGGACTCGCCGCCCGCATCCGAGCCGGCGCACGCCGTGAGCCCGAGAACCAGGGCGGCGGCGGCGCCGCCCGCGAGCAGGGGACGTGCACGTTTCTGCACTGCGACCATGGAGTGCTCCTTTTTTGGGGTGTCTGCGTTGACACAATTTCTGTTGCATTGCGAGTGGTGCAAGGGGTGGGATCCGGGCATCGGCCGCGAGGCCGGCCGATGCGGTGAACGGTCGATCAGATGGGCTGGGCGTGCCAGGTGCTCTCCGGGAAGAGCTCCTCAGGTGCGAGCACGCGGTCGGTGAGCCCCTGGCGGTGCGATGCGGCCAGGAACGCCTCGAGCGTGGATCGGTTCGGCTCGAGCCCGTACGCCCAGAAATCGTCGCCCATGAACGCGCGCGTCTCGGCCACGTGATCATGCAGGAACGGCAGTGAGATGTGGTGGGCGGTGGTGTCTTCGAGATCACGGATCGCCAGCCGCTTCGCCTCCGTGAACGCTTTGAAGAGCGTGTACGGCAGCCACGGATGCTCCTCGACCAGCTCCGTCCTGATGGCGACCGTGTGCATGATGGGGAAGATGCCCGTGCGCTCGAAGGACGCCCGCGCGGCCGCGGATGGGTCCGCGAAGAGGCGGCGCACGCCCGTGCCGGGGGCGAACACGCTGGGCACTCGGGGGGAGATCAGCGCATCGATCTCCCCGTCCGCGAGCATCCGGCTGAGCGTCTTGCCTTGCGGCGTCGTGACGATCGACACCCCTTCGGGCTCGACCGGCTCGAAGGGCTTGCGCCCCCACGTCTCCAGGCCGCCCTGGTGCCACTCGATCGATCGGCTGGAGACGCCGTACTCCTCCTCGAGGAAGGCACGGACCCAGACCGCAGCGGTCATCTGATACTCCGGCACGCCCACGCGCCTGCCGGCGAGCTGCTCGGGCGAGGTGATGCCCGACGCCTCACTGACGTACAGGATGTTGTGGCGAAAGGATCGAGAAAGGAACACCGGCAGCGCGGTGAGATCATGCAGGCCCCGTGCGCGGCGCACGACATAGCCCGAGAACGACAGTTCGGAGACGTCGAACTCACGGTGCCGCATCATCCGCCAGAAGATCTCCTCGACCTTGAGCGGCAGCCAGTTGAGCTCGACGCCCTCCGGCCGCACGCGGCCGTCGCGCAGCGCGGCCGTCCGGTCGTAGGCGCCGGCGGCCACGCTCAGCTTCAGCGCCATCAGTCGGTCCGCCCCGTCGTGTGGCGGTGTTCCCACCCGCGCGTCGGCGCGGATCCCGGCACACCGCCGGGAAGACCGCGCCCGGGCATGATCTGCCCGGTGACGAGTCCGGCCGTCGACGCGTGCGCTGTGCCCATCCGTTGCCTCCTGTCGTGATGGCCCCATGTTGACAGCAACAAAAGTTGCTGTCAATAGATCGGATGACATGGATCTTGTCGCTCGTGTCGCGCCGCGGGCTCGGAGGGCTACCATGCGAGAGCGTGACGGATGCCACGCTGCCGACCCCCGACGGAAGGAGGCGATGATGACCAGGTCGTTCACCCCCGGACGCCTCGCGAAGTTCGAGGTGCTCCTGCTCGCCGAGCGGCGCGAGGCGGAGGCCAGGCTCGCCGAACACCTCGAGGGCATCGCCGAGGTGCGCGTGGCGCGCTCCGACGGCACCGCCGACGATGAGCACGACCCCGAGGGCCCGACGATGACGCAGGAATGGTCCCAGCGCAGCGCGGTCCTCGCCGACGCGGAATCCGAGCTCGCCGAAGTCGTGCGCGCCCTGGCCCGCATCGCCGACGGCACGTACGGCGTCTGCGAGCGCTGCGGCCGGCCGATCCCGGTCGCCCGCCTCGAGGCCCGCCCGACGGCGACACGCTGCATCGACTGCGCGCGTCTCCAGCGCTGAGGCCGCCGCGGCCTACCAGGCGATCGTCGCCACCGTCTGCCGCGCGATCTCGAGCTCTTCGTCGGTCGGCACCACGAGCACCTCGGTGCGCGAGGTCTCCGCCGAGATGCGCCGGGCACCCGGCACGGACTCGCGGTTCCGCTCGGGATCGAGCTCGACGCCGAACCCCTCCAGCCCCGCCAGCGACCGCTCGCGCACCAGCGCCGCGTTCTCGCCGACGCCCGCCGTGAACACGATGGCGTCGACGCGGCCGAGCTGCGCCGCGTACGCGCCGATGTAGGAGCGCACCCGGTGCGTGTACACCTCGAGCGCCAGCGTGGCATCCGGATCGCCCGACTCGGCCGCCTCGACCAGGTCGCGCATGTCGGCGTGGCCGCCGAGCCCGAGAATCCCGCTCTCCGAGTTGAGGATCCGGTCGAGATCACCGACCGAAAGGTTCGCGCGCCGCTGCAGGTGCAGCAGGATCGCCGGATCGAGGTCGCCCGACCGGGTGCCCATCACGAGACCCTCGAGCGGGGTCATCCCCATGCTGGTCTCCACGGACCTGCCGCCCGACACCGCGCACGCCGACGCACCATTGCCGAGATGCAGCACGATCATGCGCAGCTCCTCGATCGGCCGGTCGAGGAATGCCGCGGCCGCCCGCGAAACGAACTGGTGGCTCGTCCCGTGGAACCCGTATCGCCGGATCCGGTGCGCAGCGGCCAGCTCACGATCGATCGCGTAGGTGTACGCGGCCGGCGGCATGGTCTGGTGGAAGGCCGTGTCGAACACCGCCACGTGCGGCACATCGGGGAAGGCCCGCTGCGCCGCCTCGATGCCCGCGAGGTTCGCCCGATTGTGGAGCGGAGCCAACGCCGACAGCTCGTCGATGTTGATCTTCACGAGGGGCGTGACGATCGTCGGCTCGAAGAACCGCGCGCCGCCCTGAACCACGCGGTGGCCGACCGCGATGGGCACGACCTCCTCGAGCGACGGACCGTGGTCGGCGAACGCCGCGAGCATCACGTTGAAGGCCGCAAAATGGTCGCGCACGTCGACGGCGGTCTCCCACGTGCCGTCCGGATTCGAGTGGCGAGCCCGGCCACCGTCGGCGCCGATCCGCTCGATGAGCCCGCTCGCGAGCGTCTGGGAAAGCGCGACATCGATGAGCTGGTACTTGAATGAGCTCGAACCCGAGTTCACGACCAGCACGATGCTCATGCCTGCGCCCCCTCCGCCGCCTGGATCGCCGTGATCGCGACGGTGTTCACGATGTCCTGGACGAGCGCCCCGCGCGACAGGTCGTTGACCGGCTTGCGCAGCCCCTGCAACACAGGACCGATCGCGACCGCGCCGGCTGAGCGCTGCACCGCCTTGTACGTGTTGTTCCCGGTGTTGAGGTCGGGGAACACGAAGACGGTCGCCCGCCCCGCGACATCCGAATGCGGAAGCTTGGTCCGCGCCACCGCGGCGTCGGCCGCGGCGTCGTACTGGATCGGCCCCTCGACCGCGAGCTCGGGCGCGCGCTCGCGCACCAGCTCGGTCGCCCGTCGCACCTTGTCGACGTCGGCACCGGTGCCTGACTCCCCGGTCGAGTACGACAGCATCGCCACGCGCGGCTCGATACCGAACTGGGCGGCCGTCTCGGCCGACGAGATCGCGATGTCCGCGAGCTGCTCGGCCGTCGGATCCGGCACGATCGCGCAGTCGCCGTACACGAGCACCCGGTCGGCGAGCGCCATGAGGAACACGCTCGACACGATGTCCACGCCGGGCCGCGTCTTGATGATCTCGAACGCCGGCCGGATGGTGTGCGCGGTCGTGTGCGCGGCTCCGGACACCATGCCGTCGGCGAGGCCCAGCTCGACCATCATCGTGCCGAAGTAGGAGACGTCCTGGACCCGCTCGCGCGCCTGCTCCAACGTGACGCCCTTGTGCGCCCGGCGCTGCCGGTACGCCTCAGCGAACTTGTACGCCATCACGGGGTCGTAGCTCGAGATGACGCTCGCCTTCGAGATGTCGAGCCCGAGCCCGATCGCTCGGGACCGGATCTCGATCTCCTCGCCGAGGATGGTGAGGTCCGCGACGTCTCGGGCGAGCAGCGTCGCCGCCGCACGCAGGATGCGGTCGTCGTACCCCTCGGCGAGCACGATGTGCTTGCGGGCGCTGCGGGCCCGCTCGAGCAGCTGGTACTCGAACATGATCGGCGTGACCACGTCGGGTCGTGCGACGTCGAGCAGGTCGAGCAGCCGCTGGCCGTCGATGTGCTGCTCGAACAGCGCGAGCGCGGTATCGCGCTTGCGCTGCGATTCGGCGGCGAGCCGGCCGCGCGCGTGCGTGATGGCGACCGCGGTCGCGTAGCTGCTGAGCTCGGTCCGGATGATCGGCAGCTGGGCCCGGAGGCCTTCGATCAGCCGCTCGACCGCTTCGGAGAGCGGGAACCCGCCCACGAGCACGATGCCCGAGATGGAGGGGAACGTCGCGGACGCGTGAGCGGTGAGCACGCCGAGGAGCACCTCGCTACGGTCACCCGGGATGATCACGACGGCGCCCTCGATGAGCCGCGCGAGCACGTTCTCCATCGACATCGCGGCGATGACCACGGCGAGCGCCTCACGGTTCAGCAGTTCGCGCTCGCCCGAGAGCAGCTCGCCGTCGACGGCCTGCATGATCGTGCGCATCGAGGGTGCGACGAGGTACCGGTCTTCGGGGATCGCCCACACGTGCACGCCGTCGGCGGTCTCGGTGCGTGACGCGGCCACCTCACTGCGCGCGGCGCGCGCGACCGCGTCGTTGATCTCGTCGAGCCGGTCCGGGTCGGCGCGGTTGGCGACGATGCCGAGCAGGGTGGCGTGCTCCCGCGTGAGCTCGCCGACGGCGAGCTCGGCGAGCTGGGCGAGCTCGTCGGGGGTGCGTGCGGCGTCATCGGCCAACTGTTCGGAGTGACCGCGACCCTCGGGCGCGCGGCCGCCGAGGACGAGCAGGACCGGCACGCCGAGGTTGGCCGCGATGCGGGCGTTGAACCACAGCTCGGTCGGGCTGCCGACGTCGGTGTAGTCGGTGCCGAGAACGACGACGGCGTCGCACCTCGCCTCGATGGACTTGAACCGGCGGACGATGGTCGCGAGCGCGGCCTCGGGGTCGGCGTGCACGTCGTCGTAGACGACGCCGACCGCCTCCTCGTAGTCGAGCTGCACCACGGCCTCGTGCGCGAGGAGCAGATCGAGCACGTAGTCGCGTTCATCGGTGGACCGAGCGACCGGGCGGAACACGCCGACGCGGGTCACGCGTCTGGTCAGGGTCTCGAGCACGCCGAGTGCGACGGTCGATTTTCCGGTGTTCCCCTCGGCGGAGCAGATGTAGATGCTGTGCGCCACGCGTTCCAGCCTAGGCGGGACGGCTGGTCGGGGTCGTCGGGAATGCATGAATACGCGGGCGGATGTCTCGACGCTGAAGGATTCCGCGGGTCGCCACCAGGACCCGTGGGCAGCAGAAGACCCCTCACGCACCCGCCAGAGCCCGGTTGCCCTTGCTTCGTCTCCGACCTGGGGGAGTTGGCCTGGATGGCGCCACGTGAGGGGCCGCGTCCAGTGTACCCGCGATGGCGGGCGAGCCCCAATCGAGGACGGGCCGGCCGTGGACGAATCCGGCCGCCCGGTCCGGTAGCATGTCCTGAGGTCATCGCGTTCGACGAGCGCGTGATCCGCCAGGAGGATTCGCCTAGTGGCCTATGGCGCACGCTTGGAAAGCGTGTTGGGTGAAAGCCCTCGGGGGTTCGAATCCCCCATCCTCCGCCATGTGAATCGGCGCCGCGCCCGGAGGGTGCGGCGCCGATTCGCATCGTTGAAGCTGTGATTCGAGGAGGAGGGAGGGCGGAGCCCGACCGACGGGGTCCCCCATCCTCCGCCATGTGAATCGGCGCCGCGCCCGGAGGGTGCGGCGCCGATTCGCATCGTGGACACGTGTCGCTCGTCACGGTCCCCCTTAATGCCGAATGGCGCGCGGGCCTGATGCATCCGCATGATGTGAGAGATGTCAGGGGTGGCCATGCACGCACGCAGTCGGGGTGAACTCAGCTCCGCCGAGGAGCCGGCAGACGTGGACCACGCCGCGTTGCGGGTGGCGACCGTCCGCCCGCGGAGATCGCTCTTCCGGCGGTTCCTCCTGCTCGCGGCGTTCGTCGGGGCTCCGCTCATCGCCATCGCAGTCTGGTCGGAGCAGCAGTTCAGCCCCGGCACTCGATCCGCGCTCGCCTGGTCGGTGGTGATCGTCGTGGTGCTCACCGGATACGCTGTGCTGCGCTTCCGCCGCACCGAGATCTCGGTGAGTCCCTACGGCCTCGTCGAGCGGGGGTTCTTCGGCCGGCTCACCTCCGTGGCCGCACGCGACGTGGTGTCGGTCGTGCGCCTCCAGCTCTACCGGCGCGCGAGTGAGGAAACGACGCCGCAGCTCTTCCTCGTCGGGCGTGACGGCACCTGCCTGCTGCGCATGCGCGGGGCGTTCTGGGACGACGAGTCCTTAGACGCCGTGTCGGCATCGCTCGGGATCACTGAGACGGTCCGCCGCGACCCCGTCACGTTGAGCGACCTCCGCTCGAGCGACCCCGGCTTGCTCTACTGGTTCGAGCGGAGGCTCGGGTCGCGGCGGGTCGCCCGGCCCAGGAGCGGAGCATCCGGCCGGCTCGACCGGAGCTCAGAGAAGCCCAGCCGCTCGTAGAACGCGCGCGCACCGTGGTTCGCGGGGTCCATGCCGAGGTGCACGCGCGGCACGTCACGGACCTCGAGCTCGGCGAGCAGAGTCTCGATGAGCCGCCGCCCCCAGCCGTGCCCCTGGATCTCGGGCAGCAGGTCGATGTGCAGATGCGCCGGATACCGGTCGAGCTCGGCGATGCGCATGCGCTCCGGGTCGCTTCCGGCATCGAGCAGGTGCGCCTCGCGGTCGGCGGGCCGCGCCGCGGTCGGCGGGCCCGGTGACGGATGCCTCGACCGGAAGCCCGGCGACCAGGCGCGCGCGTACCAGTCGATGAACGCCGCGGTGTCGGCGACACCGAGCACGTAGCCGAAGACCCGCGACCCGTCGCGCTCGGCGACCACGAACGCCAGGTCGGGCGCGTACTCGAGATAGGGCAGGGCGTACACCTCGGGCATGAGCGCGTCGTCGGAGTACACGCCGGTCGCGTCGCGACCCGCGGCCGCGGTCTGCAGGCAGATCCGGGCGATCTGGTCGCGGTCGTCGGGACGGTAGGGCCGTACCTCGAGCGGATGCTTCACGGTCAGCGCCGCTTCCTCGTGCCGAAGATGCCCTCCACGCCGCCGGTCGGCGCCGCCGGTCGGCGCCGCCGCCGCATTCGCCTGCTGGACCGAGTCATCGCCCGCCATGCGGTGATCCTATCCGCGTGCCGGGCGCGCGCCGGCGGCCGGCTTCATCGCCCGCGCTGCGCCTCACGCGAGGGCGTGCACGCCGACCTCGGAGGCCTTCACCGCGAGCCACACCTCGTCCCCCTCGTGCACCCCGAGCTCGGCGAGCGCGGCCGCGGTCACCTCGGCGGCGAGCGCCGGCGCGGCGAACCGCAACAGCGCTCCCCCTGGGGCGGGTTCGATGGCGGCGACACGGTCGCGCCAGATGTTGCGGAGGCTCGTCCCCTCGGGCCGGCTGGTCGCGACGATCACCGATGACGGCCGGAACACCGCGGCGGCGCGGGCGCCATCGGGCAGCGTGGCCGGCGAGGCATCCGCACCGCGCATCGATCCCTGACTCGAGACACCGGCGAACGCGCACGCCCCCGCGACCACTCGGTTGCCCACGGCCACGCCCGCGACGAGGTTGACGCCCGCGAGCGCCGCGAGGAATGGCGTGCGAGGCGCCTGGAGCACGGCCGCGGTCGTGCCCGACTCGACCACCCGGCCCCGGTCGAGGACCGCGACCCGGTCGGCCAGGGCCACGGCGTCGAGCACGTCGTGGCTCACCAGGAGGGCGGATGTGCCGGTCGCCGCGAGCTGATCGCGGAGCACCCGTCGGATCTCCGGCGCGACCTCGGCGTCGAGCGAGGCCAACGGCTCGTCGAGGAGGAGGACGGCCGGATCCGCGGCGAGCGCGCGCGCGATCGCGACCCGCTGCTGCTGCCCGCCTGAGAGCTGCCTCGGCCGTCCGGCGCCGAGCCCGCCGAGACCCACGCGGTCGAGCCACGCGTCCGCCTGCGCGCGGGCCCGCGATCGGGGCATGCGTGCCGCGCGATGCCCGAAGCTAGGACCGAACGCGACGTTATCCCGCACCGTGAGGTGGGGGAACAGCCGCGGCTCCTGGCCCAGCAGGCCGATGCCGCGACGCGCGGGCGGCACCGTGCGGCGGCCCGACGCCGTGGCGCTCAGAAGCTCCCGGCCGTCGAGCACGATGTGCCCGTGTGCGGGCGTCAACAGGCCCGCGAGGCACTCGAGCAGGGTCGACTTGCCTGCGCCGTTCGGACCGAGCACGCCCAGCACCTCGCCCGGGGCGAGCTCGAGCGCGACGTCGAAGTCGAGCCCGCCGCGGCGCCCGCCGACGCGAGCTTCGAGGCGCCCCCGGCCGGTCACGGGCTCGCGGCCGGTCACCGGCTCGCCCCCGGCCACGGGCTCGTTCCCCATCGCCGGCTCGCCCCGGTCACCGGCTCGCCCCCCGGCCACGGGCTCGTTCCCCATCGCCGGCTCGCCCCGGTCATCTGCTCGCCCCCGGCCGCCAGCCGCGGACCAGCACCAGGATCGCGAGGGCCGCGGCAAGCAGCATCAGCGACAGCGCGACCGCCTCACCCTGTGAGACCCCGGCGCCGTTGAACGCGGTGTAGATCGCCAGCGGCATGGTGCGGGTCGTCCCGGCGGCATTGCCTGCGAAGAGAGCCGTCGCGCCGAACTCCCCCATCGCGCGCGCGAAGCACAGCACCGTGCCCGCGATCAGTCCTGGAGCGGCGAGCGGCACCGTGATCCGGAAGAAGACCGTGAGCGGTCGCGCACCGAGCGTCGCAGCGACACGTTCCTCCGCGGTGCCCGACGCGCGGAGCGCGCCCTCGACCGCGAGCACCAGGAACGGCAGCGCGACGAAGCACTGGGCGACCACGACGGCGGCCGTCGTGAACGGCAGCCGCACGCCCCAGGCCTCGAGCGCGCCGCCGAACAGTCCCGTCCGCCCGAAGAGCGACAGCAGCGCGATCCCGCCGACGAGGGGCGGCAGCACGAGCGGCACGGTTACGATGGCGCGCAGCACGGCCGCGAGCCGCGCCGGCGCCCGCGCCAGCAGCAGTGCGAGCGGCACGCCGAGAAGCACACAGACCGCGGCGGCTGCGGCCGCCGTGATCAGCGACAGTCGGAGGGCCGAGAGCGCCTCGGGCGAGGCCAGGTCTGCCGGCAACGTGGCCCAGTCGACGCGCGCGACAAGCCCGATGAGCGGCAGCACCAGCAGCGCCAGCCCGATCGTCGCCGGGAGCCAGAGCAGCACGGGGATCGTCGCCGCCGGGCGGGTGGCGGCGCGCGTCGTCCGGCCGGTCGGGCCGGCGGCGCCGGCGGCAGGGCCAGGACGGGCGCTCGTCGGCGTGCTCACGGGACGCCGAATCCGAACTCGACGAGCACCTGCTGCCCGGCCTCGCCGAGCACGAACGCCACGAACGCGTCGGCCGCGGCCGGATCCGCCGCACCCACGACAGGTGCGATCGGGTAGGCGCTCACGACGTCGGGCACGGCCGAGGTGTCGAGCCGTTCGACCGCCCCCTCGGCACGCACGAGGTCACTGCCGTAGATCACTCCGGCGTCGGCCTCACCGAGTGTGAGCTTGGTGAGCACGCCCGTCACGTTCTGTTCTTCGCTGGCCGCCGTGACCCGCAGTCCCGCGGCCTCGAACAGGTCGTGCGCCGCGCGGCCGCACGGCACGTCCGGCGCGCAGACCACGAGCCGCACCCCGGGCCGCGTGAGCCCGTTCAAACCGACCACGCCCGCGGAATCGCCAGCCGGCGCGGCGAGCAGGGCGACGTTCTCTGCGAAGATCCTCGGCTCACTCGCGAGCAGCCCTTCGTCTTCGACGCTCGCCATGGTCGCCTCGTCGGCGGTCGCGAGCACGTCGGCCCGGGCGCCCTCGATGATCTGCCGTGCGAGGATGCTCGAGCCGTCGGCGACGATCGGCGCCACGTCGATCGAAGGGTGCTCGGCCTCGAACCGGGTCGCGACCTCCTCGAACGCCTCCGTCAGGGACGCGGCCGCGTACACCGTGAGCGTCGAGGTCGGCATGCCGCGCGAGGCATCCGGTTCGTCGACGCCGCCCGCGCAGCCCGCGAGCGTGAGACCCAGCAGGGCCGCGAGTACGGCTGCGGTGGCGCGCGGGAGCCGCGCGGCGCGCGGGCCGGCATGGATGCTCCGGCGTCCGCCGTCGCTCATGGCCCCATTCCCGGGGTCTCGACGATGACGTTCGTCGCCTTGACGACCGCGACCGCGAGCGAACCGACCTCGAGCGCGAGGTCGTCGACGGCCTCCGCCGAGATGAGCGAGACGACGCGGTGCGGACCCGCCTGGATGTCGACCTGCGCCATGACGCCGTCGCGCTGCACGCGGGTCACGAGGCCGACGAACCGGTTGCGGGCGCTGCGCGCCACACTCGACGGGTCGGCCGCGGCCTCGGCGAGCTCCACGGCGCGCCGTGCGGCATCCGCGCCGTCGACCACCAGCCGTCCGCGCTCGTCGGCGACCGCGGCCAGTGACCCGGCGTCGACCCAGCGCCGCACCGTGTCATCGCTCACGCCCAGGAGACCGGCGAGTTCAGAGATCCGATACTGCGGCACATTCGACACTGTACTGCCGCATTTGCGGATGCGGCACTCCAGCCCGCCTTCCATGCCCGCCGCGCCCCATCCCCTCCTCCTTCCGCTCCCTCCTTCCACTCCCACCCCGCCCCCTTGCTCAGGAAGATTTGGGGAACACGCCGCCCTCACAGCCCGATACGCCAGCAACCAGCCCCAAATTCCTGAACAACGAAACGGGCGGGGCGAAGCGCGCTGGAAGGATCC
>Ga0180223_1001363_pt1 | contig 19220 bp, 20 predicted proteins | sample eDN5th30CKraftOP_FD_151337 | JGI IMG/M metagenome (GOLD analysis project Ga0180223, IMG submission 151337) | Enriched Organic Plus compost microbial communities from Emeryville, California, USA - eDNA 5th pass 30_C Kraft OP (version 2) (version 2) ...
GACCGCATCCTCCGGCTTGATCGTCACGTCTGGTCTCCAAATCTTGTAGGGCGTTGATCGCACCCGCGTGTCGAAAAGACCTGCACCTTCTCCGCCCTAAAGCGAAGGGAGCGGGCGAGAAAATCATGGTCGCGATATATGGCGAATCCAAGGAAAATATTATACGATATTGTTCAATAACAGGATGGCCCGAGTTTCTATTTTTTTCTGACAACTGACTTAGTGAACGCAGGTGCCATGTCCCGGACCAAGGACTCACTTCCGGAGCGCAATCATACCGGGTGCCGGACAGGAGCAGCGTGATTTTGCGACATCGGGCGCATGAAGGGTTGTGGCTCTGAGCATTGCAGGGTTGCAATATCGACGCATGACGGTCCGCAAGCCGGCTTCGATCATAAGCATGATTTCTTAACAGCTCACTTTTGGGTTGCCAAGATTAATGTATACATGGCTGTATAAGAATTGCGGTCGAGAAAGGCTGGCTAAGGCTGCGGTATTTCAACTCAGCCATGGGAGGAGAGGGCGAAATGCAACATACAATGAGGCTTCATCTTTTTTGCGCAACCGCGATCGCGCTGGTGCCCATGCCGCTTTACGCACAGGCGGCAAATCCGACGTCAGCCGGTGCGAGGGGAGAGAGGGCGTCGGATTCGGATGGACTTCAGGACATCGTTGTCACCGCCCGACGCTCCGAAGAAAATATTCAGTCGGTTCCAGTGTCCGTTACCGCTTTCTCGGGCGCGGCGATCGCCGAAAAGACGATTCTTAATACGCGCGACCTCACATTTGCGACGCCCGGCGTCACCTTTACGTCGTCCGGTGCGTCCTATAACGTCAACTTGACCATTCGGGGCCAGACCCGTGCAGTGACGGGCGCAGGCCTGCCGGCCGTGCTTACCTATTTCAACGAGGTGCCGCTGCCTAATGACGGCAGCAACATTCCTACGTTCGATCTGAGCTCCGCCCAGGTTCTCAAAGGGCCCCAAGGAACCTTTTTCGGACGGAACACGACGGGTGGCCTCGTCCTGACCTATTCGCAGTCGCCTACCTACGAATTTGGCGGCTATGTTACGGCCTCCTACGGCAACTACGATGACAGGCGTCTGGAGGGTGCGGTGAACGTCCCTATCGTTCAGGACAAGGTCGCTCTGCGCCTTGCCGGCCAATTGTTGCGGCATGATGGCTATACCAAGAATATGAGCGGCGGTCCCGACTTCGACAATCAGCATAGTGACGCGTTCCGCGCCAGCCTGCTGCTTGAGCCGACCGAATGGCTGACCAACCTGACAGTGTATGATTATGTGAAGACCGACAATGTCGGTGCAAGCTCCACGCCCACCGACCGGGTGTCACCGGCGCCAGGCACCACCACGCCGTTCTTGGCCACCTATTATAATTGCGGCACCTCGCCGAGTTGCGATGCCGATCTGGCTGTGGAGCGCGCTAAGCAGCTTGGGCCGCGGCGCCAGTATACCGATCTTAAAGACCCGTTCGAACGGGTCACGAACTGGGGTATCTCGAACACGACCACGCTCGAACTTGGCGGGGCTACGATTAAAAATATCTTCGGCTATCGCCATAGCAAGATTGACGTTTATTTGGATGTCGACGGCACTGAAATGGGCCTGATCACCGTCCGCCAATTCGCACCCAAGCGACAGATCACGGAAGAACTCCAGGTCTATGGCACGCTGTTCGAGGATCGGCTGGACTGGCGCATCGGCGGTTTCTATCTGAAATCGGATCCGGACGGTAATTTCGGTGTCATTCAGACAGCCTATGAAAACCCCTTCACGGGGTTTTCGCCGGGATATTTCGATCAGCATAATTATTATTCGGATACCAGCAAGGCCGTATTCGGCACATTGTCCATCGATCTGGCCCAATGGGTTCAAGGGCTGAAGTTCAACATGGGTGCGCGGTACACGGTCGATAAGCAGGAACTATGTTCCTCCACTTCGCCGACGACCGCCAATGATGCGCTGGTCCCGGTAAGCAAAAGCGCGTGTCAATCAGATGCAACCAGCTTTAGCAGTTCGGTTGAGTCTAAAGAACCGACCTATACGTTTGGGCTCGACTGGCGTGTGAACAAGGATGTGTTCCTCTACCTGACCAAGCGTCGTGGCTATCGCGGTGGCGGTATCAATTCGCCGTTGCTCGGCGGAACGCTGACTGCCCATCAGACCTATGATCCCGAATTCATCAATGACTGGGAGATCGGTTTGAAAACTAGCTGGGACGTTGGATCGGTTTCCGGACGGTTCAACCTATCGGCCTACCGCGGTATCTTCAAGAACATCCAGGCGATCATCGTTGTGCCTGTCGGCTTCGACGGCGACGGCAATTCGGCCAACGATCCCACCAATACCGCGCTCACGATCAATCGCGGCGCGGCACGAATCCAGGGTATCGATGCGACTTTGATGATTTCCCCGGCGCGCGGGCTGCAATTTACGGGCGGAATGGCTTATACCGATCCGAAATATACGGACACGTCCTTGCCTCCTTTGTTCGACGACCCCAGCGTCGGCGGCAATGAAGCAACCTTCCAGAACACACCCAAATGGACCTGGACGGGAAATGCCCGTTATGCGTCGGATCTGGGGAATGTGGGGCAACTGGTGCTTAACGTCGATTATTACCATTCCAGCGCGGTAAGTTTTCAGCAACTGGTCGCCAGACCTTATGGTATCGTCAATGCGCGGATCGATCTGAAGAATATTGCCCAGACCGGGTTCGATATCGCCGTTTACGGGCGAAATCTGGGCAACGAAAAATATGTGCAGGGCGGTAACCTGACCGGACGCTCGCTCGACTGGTTTGCCGGTCACTATGGCGATCCGCGAACCTATGGCATTCAGATAGGCTATCATTTCTGAGCACCGAAAGGTTCGAAAAGAAGGGGTGGCAAGAGCCACCCCTTTTTGTTGTGCTTCTTCCAGAGCATAGCGGGAGGGAGCACCTGCTCTCAGCGTTGCCTCAACTCTTCCGGTGCGGTGTCGATTCCGTATGCGGCTTCATCATGTTCTATGGACGCAGGCGCGCGCTCATTATTCCGCAGACCTTTGATATTATACAGATTGTATGCCATGACGGCAACGGAAGGCAAGTCGCGCACTGCTAGCGAAATGCTTGCAGCTTATGACTGGCTTGCGCTGCATGTGCAGCATGTTTGCCAGCATTGAGGCGATGGTTAGGTGTGAATGGTTTTGAAGGACCATCAGGATTCGGAATACAGGAAAGTGCAGCAGAAACCTGCCGTGCGTCAGCGTCGCAAGAGGGGCGATGCAACATTTCGTGATTTGATCAACGCCGCCGTCGCGATCTGGAGCGAAAGCGGAGTCAATGCTGTCTCCATGAACGCTGTTGCGTCACGGGCAGGGCGCACCCGCGGCACGATGTACCATCATTTCGCCAACCGGGATGCGCTTCTCGATGCGGTACGCGATCATCTGGACGACGCCTTCGCAGAACTCTTCGCCAATGGCGAACTCTATAGTGGGAATCCCTATGAAGCGTTCGCACGCTTTGCTGCAGACAGCCCGGAACTGGTCCGCTTCTATCTGAGAAGCCTGCTTGACCGGCAGCATGACGACGATCCGCTGTTACGGGCGGGGCTGAAGTATCAGGCCGATCTTGCTGAATCGGGAAAGCTGTTTAAGGGAATCGAGGTTGATCACGTGTCCCACGTCATCATCGGCATGTGGTTTGCCGCGGCTCTTGCCGTTTTCGCTGGCGATTCTCAACGGTCGCGCCGACAACTCGGACGGCGGTTCGCGATCACTTTTGAACATGTCATGCGACAGTCGTTCTTGGAAAGTTCGCCAGATCCAACAGTGGATGAGCCGATAAAACCATCGCCAAAGCGGCAAAGGCGCTAAGACCGCATCCATCTTATCGGGATCATTTCAAATCGGGTTGATCCCGATACGGCCGGCCGAGCAGCCGTACACTATGTTTCCACGATCCGGTGCAGATCGATCATTCTCGCGAACGCAGCGCTCGCCGTCACCACGTCCGTGGTTTTTGCGTACCGGGTCTGAAGTCGGCATGTTCTTGGGCGATGAGATGAGGTTTGGCGTTACGTTCCGAGTCACTTTGATTTGTCGGCCTTTTGTGCTTGCCGCCAAGCCAATGCCATAAGTTCCGGCAATACCCTTACCCGCTCCCGCGCTTGGGCAGAAGAGGCGGTGCCGCGGTTGACGCGGCCTTTGATGCCATGGAAAATGGCAGCAAGGCGAAAGAAGTTGAATGCAAGGTAGAATTCGTATCCGGGCAGTGATGCGCGACCGGTGCGGGCGCAATAGGCAGCGACATAGTCTTCTTCGCTACAAATGCCGAGATTGGCAATATCAGCATCGCCCAGGCCCGCCACGATATGGGGCGGCATCCGATACATCATCGCATTATAAGCAAAGTCCGCGCCCGGATGCCCCAATGTCGACAGCTCCCAGTCCAGCACCGCCAGCACCTTGGGTTCGGTCGGGTGGAAGATCATATTATCGATGCGAAAATCGCCATGGATAATGCTCGTGTCATCGTCATCCGCCGGTATGTTGCCCGGCAGCCATTCGATCAGCCGATCCATATTGGGATCGCGCCCAGCGTCGGCATCCTCCAGATATTGTTGCGACCAGCGCCTGATCTGCCTTTCGAAATAATTGCCGGGCCGGCCATAATCGCCAAGGCCGACTGCTTCGTAATCGACTAAATGGAGTTGCGCTATGGACGCGTTCATCGCATCGAATATGGCGGCGCGTTCCGTCTTGGAAACGCCCGGCACGGTCGCATCCCAAAAGATGCGGCCTTCCACCATGTCCATTACGTAGAACCAGGTGCCGATGACGCTTTCGTCGACACACAGGCCATGGACATGCGCTACGGGGAAGCCCGCCTTCTCCAAAGCGATCAGGACCTTCGCCTCGCGCTCGACCGCATGAGCGCCCTTGAGCAATCGACCCGGTGGCTTGCGGCGAAGGACATAGGCCTTAGTGGGCGTCACCAGCTTGTACGTCGGGTTAGATTGGCCGCCCTTGAACTGCTCGACCGTCAATGGGTCTGCGTAGCCTGGAACATTGACCCGCATCCAATCCGCAAGCGCCGCCTCGTCAAACGCATAGCCTTCGCGCACTGATGTGGTGCCGAGATTCTCGTCCGGCGTTGCGCTCATGTCGGCTGCGCTTTCAGAAAGTCCCGCTTGATCTTCTTGGCGAGGCTCCATTTATGAACCTCGGTCGGGCCGTCGTAGATGCGGAATGCGCGGATCTCGCGGAACACCTGCTCGACGATTGTGTCGCCTGACACGCCGGTGCCGCCCATTATTTGCACGCAGCGATCGGCGACCCGCATCAGCGCCTCGCTGACCGCGACTTTGGCCATGGAGCTTTCCACCGTGCCCAGCGACCCGTTGTCCAGTATGTCGGCGCACCAGTCGATCATCAATTCGGCCTGTTTGAGTTCGATCATATTCTCCGACAGCATGAAGCCGACCCCTTCATGATCGATGAGCAATTTGCCGAAAGCCGTTCGCTTGCAGGCATAGGCGGTAGCAATCTCGTGCGCCCGCGTTGCCGAACCATGCCAGCGCATGCAATGCGAGAGCCTCGCGGGGCTAAGGCGGATCTGCGCATATTTGAAACCTTCGCCGGATGCTCCAAGCATCTGGTGGCGGGGCACGCGCAGATTGTCGATCGCGATTATCGAATGGCCGCCAGGCATGGAACTGTCGATCGTGTCGAGCACGCGTTCGATGCGGATAGCAGGATCGGGCAGATCGACCAGGAACATGCACGCTCCCGCATCGGATTTCGCCATGACGATGCCAACCTTGGCGCCTTGCGCTCCGGTGATGAATGCCTTGCGTCCGTTGATGACCCAGTGATCGCCGTCAGGTACGCAACTCGTCTGCATCATGGATGGGTCAGAACCCGCGCCGCCGTCGGCGGCCGGCTCGGTCATGAAGAAAGCGGAGCGCGCCTCGCCCGCCACCAGAGGCCGGAGGAATCTTTCCTTCAATTCCCGCGAACCGACCTTGCCGATCAGATACATATTGCCCTCGTCGGGGGCCATTGTATTGACCGCCACCGGCCCAAGCGGCGAGAGTCCGGACGGCTTGAGCACCATTGCGGTTTCGCGCTGTGTAAGGTGACTGCCATCGGGCAGGATATGCGGAGTCAGGACGCCGGCCGCGCGTGCCTTGGCTCTGAGTTCGACAACCAGATCCTCGGGCGGGCCGTGGCCATGGATTTGGATCCGGGGATCCTTCTCATAAGGGATCACGACGTCGCGCACGAACGCCTCGACCTTGGCTGCGATTTCCGCCGCAGGTTCGCTGCCAATGCCGCTCATGCCGGCATTTCCAGATAATGAGCTTCGGTTTTTGCCCGGACCTCGTCGGGGAGCACATTTGGCGCAATTGCCTTCAGGAAGAATGGCGAACGGCGATCAGGCCGCTGGAATATGGCAAGATTCGTGATGATCATATCGACCACATTGGCGCCAGTGAGGGGCAGAGTGCAGCTTTTTCGAAACTTCGCGGTCCCCGCTTTGTCGACATGATCCATCAGCACGATGATCCGACCCACCCCGGCGACGAGGTCCATCGCGCCGCCCGGACCTTTCACCATCTTGCCGGGCACCATCCAGTTGGCCAGATCACCGTTTTCGGCGACTTCCATGGCACCCAGCACCGATAGCTGAATATGCCCGCCCCGGATCATACCGAAACTGTCCGCCGACGATACGTAGCTAGTGCGATCGAGTTCGGTGATCGTTTGCTTGCCCGCGTTGATGATGTCTGCGTCGATGTCTGCTTCGGTGGGGAAGGGACCAAGGCCCAGCATTCCGTTTTCCGACTGGAGTGTCACGTCCACACCGGGCGCGATATGGTTGGCGACCAATGTCGGAATGCCGATACCCAGATTGACGTAGAAGCCGTCCAGCAATTCCTGCGCGGCAAGCGCCGCCATATCGTCACGAGTCCAGGGCATTTCAGGCGGCCTCCTGCCTTATTGTGCGCTGCTCGATGCGCTTTTCATTATGGGTGGCGAGGAGCAGCCGTTGGACGAACACGCCCGGACTATGCACATGGTCAGGATCGAAAGCCCCAGGCTCGACGATCGTCTCCACCTCTGCAACCGTGACCTTGCCGCATGTCGCCGCCATTGGGTTGAAGTTGCGTGCCGATTTGCGGAAGATGAGGTTGCCATAGGGGTCGCCTTTCCAGGCCTTGACGATGGCGAGGTCAGCGACCAGACCAGTCTCCAGCACGTAGGTTTCGCCATTAAATAATTTGGTCTCCTTACCTTCCGCGATCATCGTGCCGACCCCAGTGCGGGTGTAGAAGCCTGCTATGCCTGCTCCACCGGCGCGCATCCGTTCGGCTAGCGTCCCCTGCGGGCAGAATTCGATCTCCAGTTCTCCCGACAGATATTGCCGCTCAAATTCCTTGTTCTCGCCGACATAGCTAGAGATCATCTTACGAATTTGCCTGGTTTTCAGTAGCTTGCCCAGGCCAAAATCGTCCACGCCAGCATTGTTGGAAATAGCGGTGATCCCTGTCACGCCGCTCTCGACGATGGCGTCGATCAGCGTTTCCGGAATACCGCACAGACCAAAGCCGCCCGCAGCGATAACCATGCCGTCAAAGAGCAGGCCATCGAGCGCCAGCGGTGCATTGTCATAGATTTTCTGGACCATCGGATTGGCTCCTAAAGTGTGCTGACGAGATGGCCGCCATCCACGACGATGGTTGAGCCATTCATATAGCGTGATGCTTCGGAGGCGAGCAGCAGCAATGGGCCGTCGAGATCCTCCAGATTGCCAAGTCGACGCATGGGGATTCGACCGATCATTGCCTGCCCGGGGGGCGATTCGAAAAATTCCCGGTTGAGATCGGTCGCCAGATAACCCGGCGCGAGAGCGTTGACCCGGATGCCATGACGCGCGACTTCCAGCGCAAGGGACTTGGTCATCTGGATCACGCCTGCCTTCGACACGGCGTAGGGCAGGACACCACCTGCCTGCCTCAGCCCCAGGATCGACGCGACATTGATGATGGAGCCGCCCTTGCCGCTGGTTTTCATGCGGTTGGCGGCTGCCTGCGCGGTGATGAACATCCCTTTCAAATTGGTGTCGATGACGGCGTCCCAATCTTCCTCCGTCTGCGACAGCGCAGGGTTGGAGCGAACGATGCCCGCATTGTTGACAAGTATGTCGATCGGGTCGACCGCGCCTATCGCTTCGATCACCCGGGCGCTATCGGTAATGTCCAGGGGGAGCGTCTGGACCTTCACCCCGTCGGTGCGAAGGTCGTTCGCGAGCGTCTCCAGAGCCTCCTCGCGACGGGCTGCAATGAGAACGCTCGCGCCCGCATAACCCAGGATGGCCGCGAAATGCGCGCCTAGCCCGCCAGACGCGCCGGTAACTAGGGCGCGTTTCCCTTCCAGCCTCCAAGCGTCTGTTGCCATGTTTGCTCTCCTGACAGTAGAATAATAGCATGGTACATTATTGTAGAACAATCAAGGCGGCTGAAATGACCGGCGAAGTGGAAAAGCAGTTTTCTGAGGGCGCGCTCGGCGCCAGGCGGAAAGTCTATCTCGGTTTGATGGCAGATCTTGAACAGGGCCGGATCGTCCCCGGACAGCGCCTTGTTGAAACCGATCTGGCGATCCAGTTCGGTGTTGGGCGCAATGCGGTGCGCGAAGCCATGCAGCAGCTGGCGGGAAGGGGGGTGGTAGAGCTTACGCCCAACCGGTCTAGCATGGTGCGGAAGCTTGATCTTGCCGAAACCCTGGAGGTGCTGGATGTGGCTGACGTCATGACGGGCCTTCTTGCTCGATACGCCGCCCGACATATGCCGGGCGCCGTGCAAGCCCCTGAACTGGCAATCGCAATGACCGGACTGGAAGATGCGCACAACAGCCATGACGTGATCGCTTTCAGCCGTGCGCGCCGCCATTTCTATCGTGCTCTGCTCGCGATCGCGCAGAATCGTGAGCTTCAGCGCCTCTTTCCAGCTATCGGGATGCACATCATCTATTCTCAGCACCAAACTCGCAAATTGCGCGAAGTCCGCCTTTCCGATTATCGCGCCATTTTTGAAGCGGTGAACGCAGGATATGCGGAAGCGGCGGAGGCCGCGGCCCGCGACCATGTGGCCAATGTCCGGTCGATCATCATGGAAAGCTTCTAACGCCCTTGGTGATCGAAGCCCGAACTTGTGGCCAATGTGAGTCGATATGTTACATTCGATAACGGAACAGCCGCAGATGAGGCGGGGCGATGACCGATGTTACCTACACCTTCCGGGTCGATCGGGAAGCCCATGACAAATGCCTCAAAAGAGGTGTGTCCGGTTCGATAAGGGAATAACAATCCCCTCCGAGGCGTAAGTACGAAATATGCCTTACCTCCAGCCGACCGATATAGTGGAAGAAATGGCGTCCATGCGGCGTTATGCGCGCTCGGACGCACGCGATCCAGACAGGTTGAAAATCGTGGGAGGGCAGGATGGCGGCTGACATGGTCGATGATATGGAGATGGAAGCCTATATCGACGGCGAGCTTGATCTGGCGCGTCGTCTGGCTGTGGAAGATCATCTTTCGCGCAATCCAGACTTGGCCGCGAAAGTGATGGCCGATTTCCGTAACCGCAGCGCCTTGCGGTTGCTGATGGGATCAGATGTCGCTCCTTCCCGCTCGCTCGCGGATGCCCTTGAGAAGATCCGGAAGGAAAGCCGCTCCTTCTGGCGTCGCCCGGCTCTGGGTCTTGCCGCGGTGATCGTCATGGCGCTGACGACCGTGACAATGCTTGGACCCGATAGCGCGCCCCCGGCCTATGTCAGTCTGGCCGCCCAATCGCATCGAACGCTTGTCGATCGTGTCAACATCGCTGCGAACCAGCCCATTTCCGACCGGGCCCACGCCTTGTTTCTGGCGTCGCGCATCGCTGTGCCGCGATTGCCGTCGGATTGGCAGGTGACCGATGTGGAGCTGCTCGATGCCGCGGCAGGACCGGCGATGTTGATTGCGGTGCAGACGACGGAAGGCCTCCACCTTTCCATTCTTGCCATCCGTGAGCGTTCTTCAGCGCCCCGCGCGCCCGATGCGGTGCGCGCCGGCAAGCAATCGGTCGCCTATTGGCGCAGGGGCGACTTTTCCTATGCATTGACAGGGGAGGGGGAGCCCGAGCAGATCGACGCTACGGCCGATGCGCTCGCGGACTCCTGGAGAACATGACCTCCATCGATGCGATGACGGCACATCTTCTCGCGCTGATCACGACGAATGCCGGAATCGCGGCCCCTGTCATCGGACTGCTGGCCTTTATGGAGTCGCTGATCGTCATCGGTATGTTCGTGCCTGCCGTGGCGCTGATGATCGCAGTCGGCGGTCTGATCGCGACGGGCGTGCTCGATCCCGCGCCGGTGCTGCTCTGGGCAATCGCCGGTGCGGCGCTGGGCGATTGGGTTTCCTATCTGGTGGGCCGCTGGATCGGTCCCTCGATCTACCGGCGTTGGCCGCTGCGCAATCATCGTCACTCGATTGCCCGCGCGCGCCTGTTCTTTCGGCGCTACGGCTTCATTTCGGTGTTCCTCGGCCGTTTCTTCGGCCCCGTGCGAGCGACAATCCCGCTGGTCGCCGGCGTCATGCAGATGGACCAGCGCTGCTTTCAGATGGCCAATATATTCTCGGCGGTCCTGTGGATTCCGGCGATGCTCGCGCCCGGCTATCTTGCAGGCGCCAGCCTTCCTCTCGAAATGTTGAGCGGATGGCGGATGCTGGCAGTGGGCGCCGCGCTTTTCGTCGTCCCGTTTCTGATCGCCGCTGTTGCCGCGCGCCTGATCCTGTCGCCGCGACAAGGAAGCGGCAGAAGGCCGAAATTCAGCAGCCAATCTTCGGGCTGATCATGTTCGATAATCCCATCGGGCCCGCAGAATGAAGATTCATTATCTGATTACCAGCCTTGAAAGCGGCGGCGCCGAGGCGGCGGTTCCCCGCATCGTCGCGGTCATGCGCAAGGCCGGTCACGAGGTTGAGGTGACAGCATGTGAGCCGCGCGACATGGCGGCCGCCCGGCTGCTGGATGAAGCAGGGATTCCGTATCGCTTGCTGTTCGACAGGCGCCGGAGCAAAACGGCGACGATCCGGGCTTTCACTCGTCTCATCCGACACGCGCGTCCCGATGTGATCTGGACGTCGCTGAGCGCGGCGGGGCTGGTCGGAATGGTCACAGGCGCGATGCTGGGCATACCGGTGGTCGGCTGGAAACATAGCGCCAGCATCCGCCTGCATACGCGCCTTACGCGGCGCCTGAGCCGCTTATGGGTGGCGGACTCCCCGTCCGTGGCCGATTTCCTCACCGGCAAGCTCGGCATGGCGGACGATAAGGTCATGACATGGCCGTTGTTCGAGCAACTGACGTTCGAACAGCCGCCGGAACCATGGGATGGACGGGAAGTCCTGCGGATCGGGAGCATCGGCCGTCTCCATCCGGTGAAGAATTACGACCTGCTTGTCGAGGCGATGGCGCGCTTGCGGCAGTCGCGCCCCGATCTCTCGAACCGCGTCCACCTGACGATCGTGGGCGAGGGCCCGGAGCGCACCAGGCTGGAAGGGCTGGTCGCCCGCCATGACCTTCGGCCGATGGTGGACCTGCCCGGCGCGGCTTCCGACGTGCGCCCCTGGCTCCAATCCTGGCACCTATATGTGCAGCCGTCGCGCTATGAAGGCATGTGCCTGGCCGCGCATGAGGCCATGTCGGCCGGATTGCCGGTACTCGTCACGCCCGTGGGAGAATTGCGGGAGAGCGTTCGCGCCAGCGGGGGCGGCCTGTTGCTGGAGGGCGATGTGGTGCCATCCTGCGCCGCCGCCATCGAAGCGCTGATGGGCGATCCCGAACGGCTCGCCGGCATGGGCGAGGCCGGGAAACGCTATATCGGGCGGACCTATGGCAAGGCCGCTTTCGAGCAGGCGGGTCTGGCGGTCATTCGCCGGGTCGAGGAAATCGTCGCGGCCGGTTAGAAAGCTCGGGCGATCTTGATCCCGAGATGGCGAAAGGAACGAACCGTCCGCTTGGCGTCCACCAGCGTGACCGGACCCGCCGCCGACATTGTGTGCAAGCCGTCGACATAGGGATGGAAAGCGCAAGGCGCAGCGATATGGGGACCAGCCGCGATCTGGGGCGCCGGATCGCCAGCGTCGCGCATCTCGCGGATCGCGATCGCCCCGCCATAGGTCTTGCGGCAATCCTGTGTCGGCAGAAGCAGCCTGTCATCCTGCCAGAGCGGCGTCCCTCCCATCCGTGCGCCGCCTCGATCGAGCAGGATCGGGGCTTCTTCCGATACTTTCCAAGGCCCGAACAAACAGTCTGCCCGAGCGAGTTTCAACGCGCTTGTCCGCCACGGCTTGGGGCCGGGCGGCGTGTAGAATATCCGCCAACCGCTCGCGGTGCGGACGGGCGTTGCGTCTATCGCCGCCTCCGGGAAGACGAACCGCTCCTCCGCTTCCCAGCGCCAGGGAAATTCGGTGGCGCGATAAAGCGTCAGGCGGCCCGATTTATAGGCTTCGGGCAGCAACCATATGGCTCCGTCCGCTTCGAAGACGAACGGATAGGACAGGTGCCAAGGTTCCCGCAATGCAGGCTCCCGCGCGAGAAGATTCAGCTTTTCGTCGAGGATCAGGACATCGATCGCGCCGTGGCGGGTACGGTAATCGTAGGTTTCGACAAATATATGGAGCAGGCCATCCTTCCACAGACCGAAGGGGTCGGCCATGAACCGGAGCGGCCCTTCCGCCGGCAGCCATAGCATCTCGAAACCGTCCAGCGACCCGGCGGCGATGATGGCGGCCATCGGCGCCTTGACGACGCCCACGCGCCATAGGTCCGTCCGGATCACCGGCCGTCGCTTTTCGATGATGGAAGGGATTGCGGCGTTCCCAGCGGATAGCGGGCGACCAGCCCTTCCACTCTCCGCCATATGTCCGCGTCCAGCGGGGCCGCCGTTCGATAGGCCCGCTGTCCCGATACCGCCTGTTCGATCATGTCGTCATGCCGGCTTCCCATCAGGCCGTTGATGGCGCTCAGATAGCGAGACATTTTATAATGGTGCTCGCTGGGCCGAAGCGAACGAAGCGTGTCGTAGAAGGATACATGGCGGCTCACGATCTTTCGCATCGTGTGAAATTCATGGCCCGTCAGCCTTTCCTGCTCCAGCGCCTTTGCCAGGCGGCGAATTTCCGTCTTGCGATAAGCCAGGAAGCCATCGGCGGTGTCGAGGCGGATGGCGCGCGCTCTGCGTTTGACCATGGCCCAGAAGGGCCTTGCGAGCAGCGCGCGCAACAGCAGGGCATAGCCTGTCACCGCGCCGCGGCGGCCATTGCGGAACGCATCCTGCAAGTGGCCCATGATCGCAACGGCAAGGCTGAACAGCGGGGGCACCCGATGGCGCGCGTCGTAAAGCACCAGCGCGAAACGGAGATGTTTATATTTCGCGCGAATATGCTTGTATTGCAGGCGCTCGGCAGGGGAGAGATCGCCTTTGCGCAGGAGCGTGCTCACCAATCGCAACAGATCGTTCCTGCGGACGCCTTCGCTCCAGAAGTCCAGGCACAGCGCGAAGCAGCGCCCCATCTCCTCCCGCGAACAATGCAGGTCGATCGGATCGGGCAGGCCGACATCGGGATCGACCACATCGTCGATTTCCACGGCTTCGAAAAGGGCATGGAGCGTCTCGGGCGGGAATGTCTCCCATGCGGGATTGCTCGGGGCCGTCATGCCGCCGCCGCCTCGCCATGGTGGGAGAGCGACGCCCGCCTCCGATAGACCGTCAGCGTCGGGATCAGCGTGAACAGGGCTTTCATGCACATGCCGCCGACATAGGCGATGCCCGCCCCCGCCAGTCCCAGTCCATGGATCAGGGCGACAAGGATGATCCCATAGCCCAGCGCGGCAAGACCTTCCGCGACCAGCGCTGCGCGCTGTCGGCCCGCCATATAGAGCAGGGATTCCAGCGGGAAGCTCGCCGTGGAAACCACCAGCGATACCGCCATGATCTGCAACAGGTCGAAGGCGCCCAGATAGCGTTTGCCAAAGACCAGCGAAATCAGCGGCTCGCCTCCGATCATCACCACCAGGCACATCAAAAGACCCATGCCGCCGGCGAGCAATCCGGAGCGAATGGCGAGCTGCCAGGGTTGTTTGCTGGCCGGATCGAGCCGCATGATCTCCGGATAGAAGCTCTTTTCGAGGAAATTCGCTGGCTTGCCGGCGGATTCGAAGAAGGTCGACGCGATCCTGAACAGCCCGGCAGCGGCCGGCCCCAGCATCCCCCCGACGACGACATTGCTGAGCGGACCCCAGGCCGACCAGATCGAATGGGCGATGTTCGTCGTCCAGACAAAGTCCCATGCGCCCTTGATCCGCCGCGCGGGGGCAAGGAGGCCCGGGCGGAGCGCATGTGGTATCTCCCGGCGCTTCAGTTCCCGGGCCGCGAAGAACCAGAGCAGCAGGTCGCCCACGAGTTCGGCGACATACCAGGTGATCACGAAGCCTGCGAACCCCAGACCGCCGACATAGGAAATGATGCTTCCCATGGCAGTCAGCAATGGGGTGACGAGCTGCTGAACGGCAATATGGTCGAACCTGTCGAGCGTGCGCAAAATGCCTGTCGGCGTCGCCGCGGTCATGATCGGAATGAGCGTGCAATAGAGCAGTGCCAGAGTGAGATCCCCGTCGTCTATCCCGACCCATTGGGCGAGGAACGGTAGCAACGCCATGCCGGCGACCAGACCGACCGCGCCACTCGCCAGATCGAGGCCGAAGGAAAAGCGCGTGGCGTCGCGGAACCGATCGACATCGTTGCGGACAAGGGCCGGCGCGCCGAAGCGGACGATGAACTGCCACGTCTGGAACTTGACCAGCGCGCTGACGCCGCTGGCATAGGCCTGCACTACCGCCAATGTTCCGAACAGGGCCGGGGAAAGCGCGTGCCCGGCGCAAGCCAGCGCGACCAGGCTCAGCAGGGCGCCGCCAAGCTTGCCCGATCCCAGATAGGCGGCATTGCGGAGAATGGCGCGGAAGGCGCCGTCGGAAAACCAGTGTTTCATCGGGATGGGGAATCTACAGGGACTGTCCTGCCATATTGGCTCTCCAGCAGTTTCGCGATCACCGCTTTTGCCTTGGCCTCAACCTTCTGGAGCGGTTCGTCCGCGTCGAGTTCGACGATCGGCGCGCCCTGAAAGGCCAGGCGGGAAAGATCGTCGATCTTGCGGGCGAGCGAGGTGGGACGATGATCGGGTTTGCGCGCCTGGGCCACCGGCAGACTGACATTGAGGCGGATCACCAGATCGGGCCGATGGGCCACCATGACGTCGAACTTGCGCCTTTCCCTGCGGGCCAGCCAGCCGATCAGCCCGGTCGGCCGGGCATTGCCGAGTCCCACCCCATCCATCGGGCCTGGCACCTCGATCTGGGGAAAGCGGTCCGCGATGATCAGATTACCCGCCCGTCGCAGCTTCATCATGCGCCGAAACCGGCGCTCCCGCCGCACGGTGAAGGCATAGATCCCGATGGCCGTTGCAAGGCCCGGCCCCCGCTCGGTCTGGGCAGCCTTCGCTTTCCTGTAGATCGAGCGCTCCAGCCGGGCGCCGAAAAGCGGCATCCGGGCGAGCGCCCGGCCGATATTGCCGCTTTGCTTGCCAAGGTGGCAAATGACGGTCGGCTGGAATTCCGCCAGCCAGTCATGCAGCACTTGCGTCATGGTGGACTTCCCCGATCCGTCGCAGCCGACAATGGCGATCATGGGAGGAAACGGGGAAGGATGCATTGATGGACCTAAAATTGTTGATCGAAAATCCTTGGGGCGCTCCTGATGAACGCCTCCTGGGATAGGAAAAGAGCGACGGACGTTGCCGGTGCGACCCAATGGTCAAATCGCTCTGGCCACCCTGCCGACCGCGTTCAATGCCGTTGCCAGAACCGCATCGTAAGGAAGCGTTGCGTCTATCTCGAATATTCTGGAACCGTTATATTTTATCCGCGGCATATTCTCCGTCTTGTCACGCAGTTCGGCGATGGGATGATCCGATTTGCGGCTGTAGGCCGTGTCCGCGTCTATCGCCAAACGGATGATCAGGGCGGGCCTGTGCTCCGCCATGCGATCGTATATCTTCTGCTCGCGCTGCGCGAGCTTGCGCACGAGCCGGTTGTTGCTGCGCTCGACGGCGATTCCCGGCCCGTCATAATGGAAACCGGCTATTTCCGCCTGGGGATAGCGTTCGGCGATGATCAGCACACCGCTTTGGGCCCGCCTTCTCAGGCGGCGCAACTGCCGGACGCGCCATAGGGAAAACAGATACATTATGGTTGCCGTGAAGGGGCCGGGAATTTTCTTCTTCATATCCTGCGCCCGCCGGACCTTGGCCGCGAGATAATGTTCGAGGGCCACTCCGATGAACGGCAGTCGCTTGATCTTGTCGCCTGTCTCACCGGAGATCAAACCCATATAATGGCGTTCGGCCGGCCGCTCCTGTCGCAAGGCGGCGACCAGATCCTTCACGAGCCGCGTCTTGCCGGAACCATCGCAGCCCACGACGGCCACTATGCCGGGAAGGTGGATCGATTGGCCGGCCGCGCTCTGCGCCGGGGTGAAGGCATCCGGAGGATTCGGCTCGATGCGCTCGAATGTCGCATTCGGTTGGTTGATCCACATCATACGTCTCCGCGCACGGCTGAGGTGCGCCAAATCGGGTTGAATGCGGCGATCGCATGAGGAGCCTGACTGCCATGCGGTCGCCTTCGAACGGGTTGAGGACCTTTGCGTCAGCCGGGAGCGGCAAAGTCGGCGCTCGGCCTTTGGATTTCGCGCACCGCAGCCAATGCCGCCCGCAAAACCTCGGCGTAGGGCGCATTGCCATCCAGATCGACAATCCGCGCGCCATTGAAGGCGAGCGTGGGAATGACTCTCACCTTGTCCCGCAACATCGCAAATTTGTGGTCGGGTTTGCGCGCGTGGGCCGTCCCGGCGTCGACATTGAGCCGGATGAGCAATGCCGGCACATAGCGCGCCATATCCTCGTAAAGACGCCGCTCCCGCGCGGTGAGCCATCGGACAAACGCCGTCCCGGCATCGCTCGCCGCAAGGCCGGGACCGTCGAAATAGAAGCCCGGCGCTTCGGCTTGGGGATAGCGGTCGGCGATCACGACGACGCCCCGGCGGTTCAGGGCCAGCATTCGTCGGAATTTATGGCGCCGCCATCGGGACAGGAGGTGGATGGCGAGGGCGGTGATTGCATCGGGTGCGGCCGATTTGTCCTTATCGCCATGGGCACGCTGACTCCTGCGCACCAGAGAGCGCCCGATTGCCGGGCCGATCAGCGGCAGGCCCAGGATACTCCGCAGAATATTTCCGGAATCCTGGCCCAGATACAGGAATTGCGTCGGGCATTGATCTTGCAAATGGGCATGTAAATCGGCGGTCAGCGTGGATTTGCCGGCGCCGTCGCAACCGACGACGGCGATAACCCTGTCAAGTGGAATTGCCTCGCGCTTGCAGGGCACCGCCTGAGTAGCCGGGGGGGCGTTTTCGTGGCTCCCAAGGAACGTCTCTCGGGCGTTCACGATAGGAGATGCATGGGGGTAATTCTCAACCATAAGCGAATATACGCTTTAGGATTCTGGATTATTCCCTCGCCTTTCGGATCGTGCGGCCGGCCGGGATTTGTGGGCGAGCCGCCTTGTTAGAGCGTTCAGAGCAATGCCGACTGTGGGCCGGGAAGCGCGTCGCCGTGCAAAGATGGCTGGAAGCGCGCCTCTGGAACCTGGACGTGATCGGGAAGCCGCTCGCACAGAGGATGGAAAGCGTCAGGGTTCATCCAGAAATCGTTTCAAGTCGATTTCGTCGTCCGGCTGCAACACCGGCACGCGCGCGGCGATATCGTGCGCCCATTGAAGGTGAAGCGCCGCATCGCTCTCGCCGGCCGCATCCAGCAGTTCCAGCGCCTCGCGCATCAACATGACCGCGCGGTCCCGCATGGAGCCGGCGTCCATCATGCGGTCCGCTCGCGGAGCGGCGTGGATGAAATGGCGGCGAGGGAAGACGGCGCACCCGCCTCGCCGATCTCGACCGCGTCCTTGCCGGCGCGTTTCACGGCGTACATGAGCTGGTCGGCGCCATGCATCATCATCGCCTCGTCGCGCGGGACGTCGGGGGGGATCACCAGCGCGCCCATGCTGCACGTCACAGGATACGGCGTTTCGGCCAACACCGCCGACAATCGGGCATGGAGCGTCGCGGCGAGCAGGCGGCCGTCTTCGGCCGAATGGACCGAAATCAGGAAAGCGAACTCATCGCCGCCGATACGGCCGAAATCGTCGTCGCGACGGATGATATCGGCCGCCCCTTGCGCGAAGGCGCACAACACCGCGTCGCCGGCGGCATGGCCGTGGACATTGTTGATGCTCCTGAAATCGTCGAGGTCGAGCATCGCGATCAGCAGCGTGCGCCCGCCGCGCGCGGCGGCGTCGAGCGCGGCCCTGGCGCGATGGTGGAAAACTTCCTTGTTGAGCGCCCCGGTCGTCCGGTCGCGCAGTGCCAGATAACGCTCCCTGTCGAACGACCGCCGGAAACTGGCGACGGTCGCCGCCACGAACAGGTAAGTGGCGACATGCACGCCGGTCCGCATGCCCAACACCGCCAGGGAATGCCGCATGTTATCATCCCAATGCGGCGCAACGGCGAGGATCGCGGTGAGCAATGCCACGAGATAGCCGGCACGCTCGCCGAGCGTCCAGCAAGCCGCGCATATGATCGGGATGTAGAGCGGCGCGAGTGCGATTTCGCGAAGATGATTGTCCGCAATCGCCAGTGCGGATGCCACGACGAGGACCGCGAGCCAGGCCCGTTCTCTTGTCAGCGATTCCAGATGACCGGCAAGCCGGCCGACAGGCAGATGGCTATTCACGCGCGTCCCACTCGATCCCGTACGTCCCCAGTCCGCACGCGCCGGACAGCCGGCGGCACGTCTCCATTTCAGGAGGCGTACCGGCCACTGAACCGGGTGTTCGAAACCTGCAAAGAGACAGGCGCAGACGCTTGTGGCTTAGCTGCTGCCCGGCCTTCGACGCGAGGGTATCCTTTGTTGACCAGATGTTGGCAAGAAAGGAGTCGGTCATGTCGAAGAAGATCGTGGTGCCGTCCTATTTGGCGGCGATGGATCGA
>Ga0180223_1001367_pt1 | contig 19149 bp, 11 predicted proteins | sample eDN5th30CKraftOP_FD_151337 | JGI IMG/M metagenome (GOLD analysis project Ga0180223, IMG submission 151337) | Enriched Organic Plus compost microbial communities from Emeryville, California, USA - eDNA 5th pass 30_C Kraft OP (version 2) (version 2) ...
TCCCCCTGCCCCTGCTGCTCCTTCTGCTCCCCTCCCCCGGCTCCCCGCCCGCTCCCCTCCCTTGTCCCTTACTCAGGAATTCCGACTGGGCGCCCGGCGTGGCGGGGTGGGACACACCGTAGACGGCGTCACCGTTCCTGAATACGAGATTCACAAGGGCGGGAGAAACAAGGGCGGGAGAAACAGGGGCGGGAGCAACAGGGGCGGGAGCAACACGGGCGGGAGCAACACGGGCGGGAGCAACAGGGGCGGGGGAAATCCAGGCGGGAGCACAGGACAGGAGAAACACAGGGCGGAAGAAAGGGTGACCCGGCAACGATTTCTGCTCAGACCCATTCTCGGGGGTGACCGTCGACGCGGGGCGGCGTAGCCTGGTCGCCACATCGCATCCGATGGAGGGGGCTCCCATGCACGCAGGGGTCGGTGATCGTCTGGTCATCCATGGAAAACACGTCGGGCAGACCGACCGTCATGGAGAGGTGCTCGAGGTGCGCAGCGCCGACGGCGGACCGCCATATCTCGTGCGCTTCGACGACGGCCATGAGGCGCTGCTCTATCCGGGCGGCGACTGCGAACTCGAGCACGCGCGCCCGCCGGCTGGGTAGCCGCGCAGGCGAGTCCCACTACCGTGGAGCGCATGTTCCACACGTATGCAGCGATCGGCGACAGCTTCACAGAGGGCGTCGGCGACGAGCTGCCCGACGGTTCCGTGCGTGGCTGGGCGGACTTCGTCGCGCTCGCGCTGGCGCGAGCGGCGCGTGAGCCCATCGGGTACGCCAACCTCGCGATCCGGGGCCGGAAGCTCGGCCCGATCGTCGAAGAGCAGCTCGAGGCCGCGATCGCCCTACGGCCCGAGATGATCAGCTTCAACGGCGGAGGCAACGACATGCTGCGCCCGCGCATGCCTGAGGAGCGCGTAGCCGAGCGGTTCCGGACGGCTGTGCACCGCATCCGCGACGAGGGAATCCACGTGTTGATGCTGAGCGGGGCGAACCCGACCGATCACCTCCCGCTCGGTCGGGTGTTCGACGCGCGCGGCGCGCGACTCACGGCGGCGCTCCTCGATCTCGCCGAACTCGACGGGGTGACGTTCGTGGACAACTTCAACGACCGTGGCCTTCGAGACATCCGTTATTGGTCGCCCGACAAGCTGCACCTGAATTCGCTGGGGCACACCCGCGTCGCGAGCAACGTGCTCACCGCGATCGGCGTGCCGGTGCCGTCGGAGTGGGGCGTGGACGAGGTCGCCGCCGCGCCGGCCGGCCCGCGCAGCCGCAATACCGCGGCCTACTACCGCGAGTTCGTGCTGCCGTGGATCGGCCGACGCCTCACCGGTCGCTCTTCGGGCGACGGACGCACCGCGAAGCGCGCGACCCTGCTCCCCGTCGAGCCCTGATCCCGCGCGCCCACGCACCCCCGGCGCCCGCGCACTCGCCCGCCCGCCCACTGATACCGAACCGCCTCGAATGTGTTCCAGAATCGGCCACGCTCGAGGCGGTTCGGTATCACTCGCCGATACATGCGCGTGCCGGGCGCAGGCGCGCGGCGCGGCGCGACGCGGCGCGGCGAACGCGGGGGCGGTCTAGGCGAGTTGGAGCACGCCCTCGACGAACGCGCGCGTGCGACGACGGAGACCCTCGACACGCATCGCGGCGCTCGCCCGCACTTCGGCCGGCGCGAGCGGGGCGTGCAGACGCACGTTCTCCTGGCACGACAGGTCGCTGCAGAGATAGGTACCGACGGAGTCGCCGCGCTCCCCGGCTCTGCCGACACGGCGGGCCGAGAACAGGCTGACCTGGTCTGCCGGCTGCTGGGTGTGGCAGAGGTTGCAGATCGCCGCCCGGTGGCGCGACATGGGTGAGTCCGCGGCGCGCAGCACGAGGCCGACGGGTTCGTCGTCGATGATCGTGACCAGGTAGCCGCGCTGCCGGAACCGGTGGTCGCGCCACGCGAGCGCGTCGATCTCATCCCATTCGACGAGCAGGTGTTCGAGCGGCAGTTCGAGCTGGTCGACTTCGGCGTCCGTGCTGTTCACGAACGACGCACGGATCTCGTCTTCACTGAGCGGGCGCATGACTCCTCCTTCGACCCGACCAGTGTAGGCACGCGCGTCGGCGCCCCCGCCCGCGTCGGCGCGCCCCGCCGGTCAGGAGATGCCGTCGACGACCGCCTGCACGCGTTCCCGCAGCGACGGCGAGATCGGTGCGGAGCCGGCGTCTCGGGCGGCCGCCTCCTGGCCCGCCTCGCTCGCGATCCACGCGAGGTACGCGTGCACGAGTTCACCCTCGGTCGGGTCGAGGTATTCGCGGCACGCGATGACGTAGCTGACGAGCACGAGCGGGTAGACGCCGGGTTCGGTGCTGTCCCTGGCGAGGTCGAGCACGAGGTCGTCGTCGGCCCGGCCCTGCTCGATGGGTGAGGCGTCCACGGCGGCGGCGGCCGCGGCGGCGGTCGGGGTGACCGGTTCGCCCGCGACGATGAGATCGGCGACGTCGAATCCGGTGGCGCGCGACCCGTCGAGGTAGCCGATGACATTGCGACCGTCGCGGATGACCGCGGCGATGCCCGAGTTGCCCTGGGCGGCCTCGCCCGAGACCGGGAACGCGTCGTCGGCCGGCCACGGCCAGTCGTCGCCAGCTGCGTCGGCGAGGAAATCGGTGAAGTTCTCGGTGGTGCCCGAGTCGTCTGAGCGGTGCACCGCGGTGATGGCCGCGTCGGGCAGTGCGACGCCGGGGTTGAGGTCCGCGATCGCCGGGTCGTTCCAGCGGGTCAGCTCGCCGCTGAAGATCCGGGCGGTGACGGATGCATCGAGCGCGAGCTCGTCCACACCGTCGACGTTGAACGCGAGCACGATGGGTGACAGGTACACCGGCAGATCGACCGCGCCGGTACCGGCCACGCAGCGCCCGAGTTCGCCGTCGAGCTCGGCCTCGCTCAACGCGGCATCGCTGCCCGCGAACGCGACGGCCCCCACGAGGAACTGCTCACGCCCGGCGCCCGAGCCCGCCGGGTCGTAGTTCACCGTGACGCTCGCGTTGGCCCGCTGGAAGCCCGCGATCCACGCATCTTGCGCGGCTCCCTGGGCCGACGACCCGGCGCCGTCGAGTGTGCCGGAGAGATCGCTCTCGGCATCGCCCTGCTCGTTCACGGCGCAGCCGGCGAGGGAGAGGGCGAGTGCGGTGGCTGCGGCGACGGCGACGGCGACGGACGCGAAGGGGCGAGAGCGCATGGTTCGACATCGTATCGAGGCGGGCTGAGCGTCTCACGACGACGGCGGTCAGCGTGCTCCTCGACGAGCACGCGGGCAGCGGTGTGGACGTTGGCGGGCCGCTCGAGCCCGAGGTGGTCGCGCAGGGTGCGCCCTTCGTACTCGCGCGGGAAGACGCCGAGCCGCTGCAGCTCGGGCACGACGCCCGTCACGAACGCCTCGAACTGGTCGAGCTGCGTCGCGGACAGCACGTTGAACCCGTCGACGGCACCCGCGTCGCCCCAGGCCGCGAACTCCTCCGCGACGTCGGCCGCGGTGCCGACGATCATCGACGCGTGCACGGTCGCGGTGACCACGAAGTGCCGGAGCGTCGGTGGTCGGCCGCCGCCGACGAACCGGCCGGTGCGTTCGGCGACGAGCGCGGCGAGCTCTTGACCGAACGGCGAGAACGCGGCGAGCAGCCCCGGCGAGACCGGATGCTCCGGCCCGAACCCCTCGAGGCCGACACCGACGAGCACCGCCAGATGCGTGAGCGAGCGCTCGGGCGGGAAGCCCCGCGGCGGGGCATCCGGCCAGTCCTCGGCGACCGTGACCGACGTGGTCAGCCGATCCGCGATGGCACGCGCGTGCTCGCGGGTCTCGCCGATGATGGGCATCACGGGGGCGATGACGCGCAGGGCGCGGTCGTCGCGCCCGGATTCGAACGCGAGCGCACGCAACTCTTCGCGGAGCTCGACCGCCCGCGCGAGACCGGGGACGGCGACGAGCGCAAGGTCGGCGCGGCGTGCGGCGAAGAGTCGGGCGCGGGGCGAGGTGCCGGCGTGCACGATCGGCAGGTGGCCCTGGATGGGACGCACGACGTTCAGCGGGCCGGCGACGTCGAAGTGGTCGCCGTGGAAGTCAGCCGGGTGCAGCTTGTCGGGGTCGAGCAGGACGCCGGCCGAGGCATCCGCGACGATGGCGTCATCGTCGAACGAATCCCAGAGCCGACGCAGCACGGTCTCGAACTCGTCGGCGCGGCCGTGTCGATCGGGGGCGTCGCCTGTGCGCCCGTGGTTGCGGTCGGCAGCCGGGTCCCTGCCGGTGACGAGGTTGAGGCCCGCCCGGCCGGCGCTGAGCAGGTCGAGCGAGGCGGTCGCCCGCGCGACCCGGTACGGGTCGTCGTAGCTCGTGTGTGCGCTCGTGATCAGCCCGATGTGTGATGTGATGGCCGCGAGGTAGGTGGCCGCGGAGAAGGGGTCGACGCGCGCGAGGAGGTAGGGGTCCCGGTGCTCGAGCTCGGGTCCGGTGGAGAGCCAGTCGCCGAAGAAGAGGTAGTCGAGTCGGGCGGCCTCGGCGAGCGCGGCGATGCGACGGAGCGCGATCGCGTCGCGGCGGGGATCGCGGTGGGCGCCCGGAAGCCGCCACCCGGACGGGTGCGCGCCCAGGGTGCGGACCATGGCGCCGATGACGAGTCGTGACATGCGCGGAAACCTCCCCGCTGTCGACGCTACGAACCTCAGGTGTCCGTCGCGACCACGCACGTCATTCGGGTTGATAGACGGTCATCTGGCGAGATTGTTGGTCATCAGGCGTAATCCGTCGCGACTTGGGAAGCTGCGCGCTCCGACCGGTCGGGCTCCCTACTCGTGCTTGCCGAATGACGCCTCGTCCACCGTCCTCCGCACGCGCTCCGACGGGGACAGCAGCATGACTTGGGTGTTGTTGTCGACATGCAAACGGATCACTCGGATGTCGTGCTGTTCCATGTGCTTCTTGAGGCCAGGGGGCGACATCACCTTCAGATACCGGCGCTCGTCGCCGTTGACAGAGAACCGAGGGTTGAGCACCGCAAATGTCCAGTCCTTCTGGCTGCTGCCGGTCTTCCCGGCGATCAGTTCGAGCGCCTTGCCGTTCGAGGACATCACCTTCGGTGCATCGACGGCAGTCGAGACCTTCGACCAGGGTGCGGGTTCGAGCATTGACAACCCGGACTGACCGAGGAACAGGTCGCCGTCGTCCGCCACCCAGAACATCAGCTGCCTCGGTGTTCCGTCGTCGTGGTATGCCTCCCGCCACCCGGCCAGCCGCTCGGGGCTCCAGTTCTTCTGCAGCGCCGCGTCCCAGCTTCGTACGGGTGCGAGGGTCCGGGCGAGGTCGAGCCCCGCGGAGGCGAGGCCGAGTGCGAGCGTCACCGCCCCGAGGCCGACGGCGACGTCCTCGTCGAAGATCTTGGTGCCGAATTGGTCGTACATGAGCGCGGTGCTGAGGCCCACGTCGGTCACGGCCGCGCCGATCGCGAACCCCAGCGCCACCTTCGTCCCGGTCAGCACGGCCGCCCAGCTGCCGACGTTCGCCATCGCCACCGTCGCCGCGCTGAGCGCGCCCCAGAATCCGGCGAGTGCGAAGCCCAGGCCGAGCCCCGCCATGATCAGCGCCGTCACGTCGAGCTGCCCCTGCCGGCCGCTGGGATCGACGTACCTGACCGGGTTCGCATTCCCGAACCAGTACGCGTTGTGCTGGGCGGCGAGATCCAGTTGCTGGAACCGGCGGGTCTCGGCGTCGTACGTGCGCACCTGCAGGTGCTGCGTGCCACTCGGGTTGGTGTACTCGCCCGCGTACCCGAACGGCTGGTACGTCACGTCACCGACCAGCATCGCGACGGATGCCCCGGGCTCGCGAACCGGGCTCAGCCGGGCGCCGTACTCGTCATAGTCGTACCGCGCGGTCCGCCGGCCGTGCTCGTCGTACCCGTACCCGACGACCGACCCATCGGGATACCGGACCGCCGTCGTGTTGCCCCACGCGTCCGATTCGTACCGTACGACGGTGCCGTCCGCATCGGTCGGGTCGAACACGCTCTGCACCGCGCGCGTCACCGGGTCGTACGTGAACCGCGTCCGCACCGGCCCAGCCGAGGGCGACGTCGTGACCTGCTCGACGGGGAGCCGGCTGAGCTGGTCGTAGGTGATCGAGACCCGTTGGCCGTCGGTCGACGTCTGTTCGGCGACCAGCCCGTCGGGTGTGTACGCGTACGACGTCGACCGACCGGCGGGGTCGGTCTCGACGATGGTCCGACCGAGCGGGTCGAGCTCGCGGGACCCCGCGCTGCGCGAACCGGTCGCATCCGTCAGGGTCTTCCGCACGCTCTGACCGAAGCCGTCGAACGCCCGCGCGACGATCATCGGGCCGCCGGGCGTGCCCGTCGCGGCACCGACCTCCGGAACCGTGATGGATGCCACCGCATTCCCGAGGCGGTCGTACTCGTTCCGGGTCGTGACGCCCTGTTCGGTGACCGACGTCTCCAGGCCCAACCCGTCCCGCGTCCTGACGGACGGCGGAACCGGGCGGCCGTCGCGCCGCGCGCCGACCGTCTCGGTCACCCGCTCGACCTCGTCCTCGGTCACGGTTGCGGTGACCTCCGCATCGGCGAGGTCACCGGACGGCGTGAGTCCGCGCGTGTGCCGCTGCGTGACGTCGTCGTATGTGTGCACCTCGGCGAGTCCGGAGGGTGCGACGGTGCGCAGCGGCCGGCCCAGCCCGTCGCGCTCCGAGCGGGTGACCGCGCCCCAGGCGTCCGTGACCACCACGACGCCGGGTTCGGGGTACTCGCGCGATTCCACCAGGCGCTCATGCCCGGTGCGCACGACCCCTCGGTCGATGTTGTCCATGACCCGCACGATCCGGCCGAGGACGTCGGTGATGGTCGTGGTCACCACGCCGCCGGGCACCTCCACCACCGTCGCGTTCGTGCCGTGCTGCTGGGAGGTCCGGTACTGCCGCGTCTCCGACCGCCCCGCGGCGTCCTCGATGCGGATCACCCGCCCCGCCTCGTCGTACGTCGTCGACGTGAGCGCGCCGACCGCATCGACCACCGCGACCGGCTGCCCGTGCCGGAGGTCCGACTCCGTGACCGTCGTCGCCGCCAGCGCGGTGCCGGCAGCGACCGTCTCCATCACCCGCATCCGGCCGGCGCGATGGTCGATCACCCGGTCGCGCACCGTCACGACCGGGTGGCCCTCGCCGCCCTGCAGAAACATCCGCTCAGCCGTGACGAATCCGTCGTGGGCGACCTCGAACTCGACGCGGCCCGACCGGGTCGTGCCCGCTCGGTCGGTGCCGGTCCAGGTCTCGGTGGCGATGACCGCGGTGCGCGCCGCGTTCAGTTCGTGCCGCGACTCCGAGATGGCACCGTCTGGCGCGACCGTGCGCTCGAGCACCGGCAGACCGACCGGCATCGCGTGCGCGCCCGGCTCTGAGTCGTAGGCGGTCACCGTGACCGTGCCATCGGCCGAGGCGTGCTCGACCACGCGACCGAACGCATCGGAGGTGAAGCGCTCCTCCGCCACTCGCGTCCGCCCCGCTTCGTCGGAATAGGTGACGACCACCTGCCCGGGCGCGGCACCACGGACCGCCGTGCCGCCGCCACGGGCGGGGTACGCGAACACCTGCTCGTGGACCACCAGGTCGCCCGCCGCCGAACCGGCCACCACGCGCCGGGTCGTCAACGAGCCGTCACCCGCGTACTCAGATTCCACGCGGGTCACCCCGTCCGAGACGGCCGTCGAGAATCCGGGGGTGGCCGCCGACCGCGCACTCACCGCCGCCGCGTCGTGCACGATGGGCCATCCCGACGCCGACCCGGTCACGGGCGACCAGCTCCGTTCACTCATCACCGCAGCTGTGGACTGGTCGACGATGCGGACGCGCTCCACGGCGGCCCCGGCATCGGACGACGGCCGCCAGGACACCTCTGTCGCCGCCCCGGAGGCCGCGGACACCCGGGAGACCAGCCCGGTCTCGGAGTACGTCACGCGCGTGTGCGCCCCGCCCGGTTCGACGACGCCGACGAGCCGCCCACCGTCGCGCTCGATCGTCCACACCGACGCCGGCCCCGACCCGGCGCGCGTCGACACCGTGATCCGGTCAGGTTCGGACCACCCGAACGCGGTGACCACACCGACGGGCGACACGACGCGCTGCAGCCGGTGTGACGCCCCATCCGCCCACTGCCAGTCGGTCCGGGCGCCGAACCGGTCGATCCGGGCCACCGGGTTGCCTGCCGCGTCGAAGTACGAGACCGCGCCGCCCAACTCCAGCAGCCGGAACGCGTGCCACCGTTCCCCGACCAAGCCATCCGACCGGACCGGGACGACACCCGACACCTGCTCGAACCGCAGATCGGCGAATTCATACCCTCGAAGTCCCGAGCTCACGGTGTCGTCCACATCGAACACGTCACCACGCGCCGGGACGACCCTGATGCCGCCCGAGACATCCACGAACCCCACCCCGGCCACCGACCACCCGCCGCCGAACCCGAACCGGTCGCGGCCCGCAGACAGGGACTCCCACTGCAGCCCCACGCCGCCGACCGATGTCGTGAACGACAGCGCGCCCGACGCCTCATCGATCAGGCCTTCGACGCCGTCCCCGATCGCGAACCCGCCCGCCGGCCACCCTCCGCGACCGCGCGGATCCGGCTCGCCCGCCCAGACCGGCGACACGGCGCCGGCCAGAAGGCAGCAGCAGATCACCGCCCCGATCGCCGCCGAGACCGACCACCGCGCCTGCCGCCGGCTCTTCATCGCGGCAGGATACCAATATTTCTGTCGCGGCCATTGCCGGATGTCACAGGTGCGGCGTGCATGGCCCTTCGGTCGGCGCCGCGCATGAAGGAGGAGACACCCCCTCCCCGAATGGAAGCACCATGCGCCCAGCCAGAGGCATCCCGGTCCTACTGACCGCCGCGATTGTCGCGGCCCTGCTCCTCGCCGCCGGCCTCGCCACGTTGGGAATGTTGGCCGATCGCGCCCCCGACGCGATCAGCCTCGCGGGCGCCACCCTCGGCGTTGGCGCCGGCTGCGCGACCGTCGCACTCACCTGGCTCGATCTCGCCCGCTCGCGAACGCCGCGCGAGTACACGCTGACGGCCGTGCGGGCCGCCATGGCCGGCGCGTGCACGGTCGGGATGTGGCACGCCCTCGCCGATCCGGCCGACCCGGTGCTCTTTCTGGTGTGCCTGTTCGGCGCCCTCGTCGCGATCGCGCTCATGTTCCTGTTCGCCCAGGCGAAGGACGACGACACGGCGCCGCAGGAGCAGGCCCTCGCCTGAGCCCCGGGCACCGCCACCGCCTGAGCCCCGGGCACCGCCACCGCCTGAGCCCCGGGCATCCGCCGAAGTGGGTAGGAGACCGAATAGTGGGTGCGAGGGCCGGCAGGCGCACGCTCCAACCCACGGACGACGCGCGGCCCCACTCTCCGCAGCAGCCCGGAGACCCACCACAGCGACCCGAGAGCACAGACACCGAAGGCCCGGAAATCCGTGAGGATTCCGGGCCTTTCGTGTAGCGAGGGCGGGACTCGAACCCGCGACACCACGATTATGAGCCGTGTGCTCTAACCACCTGAGCTACCCCGCCGCAAGGCCTCCCCGGCATGCACCGGGAGAACCAGAGCCCCGAGTCAGGATTGAACTGACGACCCCTTCCTTACCATGGAAGTGCTCTACCACTGAGCTATCGGGGCGCGCTGCGATCGAGCTCCGCTCGGTCAGCAACCGTACGAGGATATCACCTCGCAGACCATGCTCCGAACCACGGACCACCTCCACCGGCACCCCCCGCCGGGTGTCCTACAGTTTTCGGCATGGCATCCGAATGGTGGCGCACGGCCGTGATCTATCAGATCTATCCCCGTTCGTTCGCGGACGCGGACGGGGACGGCATGGGCGATCTCGCCGGCATCACCGCGCGACTGCCCGAACTGTCGGAGCTCGGGGTGGACGCCATCTGGCTCTCGCCGTTCTACACCTCACCGCAGCGCGACGCGGGCTACGACGTCGCCGACTACTGCGACGTCGACGCGCGCTTCGGCACGCTCGCCGACTTCGACGCCATGCTCGAGCAGGCGCACGCCCGGGGCATCCGCGTCATCATCGACCTCGTGCCGAACCACTCGTCCGACCAGCACGAGTGGTTCCAGCAGGCGCTCGCTGCGGGGCCGGGCAGCCCCGAGCGGGCACGGTACCTGTTCCGCGATGGCCGCGGCGTCGACGGCGAGGTGCCGCCGAACACCTGGCAGTCGGTGTTCGGCGGTCCCGCGTGGACGCGCGTCACCGAGCCCGACGGAACGCCCGGGCAGTGGTATCTGCACCTGTTCGACAGCTCCCAACCGGACTTCGACTGGACCAACGAGGAAGTCAGGGCGGAGTTCCACCGCATCCTGCGCTTCTGGCTCGACCGCGGTGTCGACGGCTTCAGGGTCGATGTCGCGCACGGGCTCGTCAAGGCAGACGGGTTGCCCGACTGGACGCCGCCGGCGACCGCGGGCAGCATGGGCGGCGGCGTCGCGCTCGAACCCGGCATCAGCGAGGACGAGGGCGAAGACGCGCCATACTGGGCGCAGGAGGGCGTCCACGAGATCTATCGCGACTGGCGGCGCCTGCTCGACGAGTACCCCGGCGAGCGCATCCTGGCCGCCGAAGCCTGGGTCGACCCGCTCTCGAAGGTCGCGGCGTGGGTGCGGCCGGATGAGATGCATCAAGCGTTCAACTTCGCGTACCTCGAGACGCCATGGGAGGCCGCAGCGCTGCGCCGCGTCATCGACGACTCCATCGCGGCGTTCGGCGCGGTGGGCGCACCGTCCACGTGGGTGCTGTCGAACCACGACGTCGTGCGGCACGCGACCCGGCTGGCCCTGACCGAGGAGAACCCGCAGGGCCACGGTGTCGGCCCGAAGACGCCGGGGCTCGGCGACCCGGCGGTCGGTCTGCGGCGGGCGCGCGCCGCGACCGCGATCATGCTCGCCCTGCCGGGCTCGGCCTATCTCTATCAGGGCGAGGAGCTGGGGCTGCCCGAGGTCGTCGACCTTCCGGATGACGCCCGCCAGGACCCGACGTGGTTCCGCACACACGGCGAGCGTTACGGCCGCGACGGCTGCCGTGTTCCGATCCCCTGGGAGGCGGACGCGCCCTCCTACGGCTTCGGTGCGACGGATGCCTCGTGGCTGCCGCAGCCCGCATCGTGGGCGGCGTTCGCGCGCGACCGTCAGCGCGGCATCCCGGATTCGACCCTCACGCTGTATCAGACCGCCCTGCGCCTCCGGCGCGAGCACGCGCTCGCCGACGGCGCGCTGGAATGGCTGCGGGCGTTCCCGGGGGGCGGTGAACTGCCCGCGAGCGCCGTCGCCTTCCGCAACCGTGACGTCATCCTCGTCGCGAACCTCGGGGAGGCGCCGCTTCCGCTGCCGTCCGGCGAGGTCCTGCTCGCGTCCGGCGCGGTCGGCGCGGTCGGCGCGGTCGGCGACGAGCTTCCCGTCGACACGGCGGTGTGGCTCCTCGCCCGTCCCGACGCAGGCTGACACAGGCTGACACAGGCTGACTCCAGGTTCTCCCCATTGCCCTCGTCCGTTCACCTCCCGGTCATCCGCCTCTGATATACCAATGTCATGCGCGCCGACCCCACCAGAGCGGATGGGGCGTCGGGGCGGCGACGTGTGCCGCGCGCCCTCGCGCTGGGCCTCGGCGGGCTGCTCAGCTTCGTGCTCGCGACTGTCTCGCTCTCGCCGTCGTGGGCTGCCCCGCCTGAGCCTCGGGGCGGCGGCGCGGCACCGGACGAACCCTTCTCACTCGGCGCCGCCGTGTCGGCGCGTCTCGACGCGTGGTCCGGCGGCCTCACGGTCGACGTGCCGATCGGCCCGCTCACTCTGCGCTGGGACTCCCAGGCGCTCGCGACCGACCGCTCCGGACTCGGCGCCGGATGGGACTGGCTCGGCGGTGCTCGGGTCGAGGTGCGCGGGGGTGTCCGCGTCACCCTCGCCTCCGGCGCGGTCTACGAGGCGGATGCGTCGTCACCGACCGGCCTGCGGGGGCGGGCGGTCGCCGACGTGCACTTCCGGGACGACCCCGGCATACTGCCCGCTCGCGATGACGGGCTCGTCGAGGCCCGGCCGTTCCGGTTCGTGCTGAGCGAGCTGGGCGGCGCGGTGACCGTCTTCGACCACGCGGGACAACCGCTTGCCCTGATGGACGCCTTCGACAACCGGACCGACTGGGTACGCGACCCCGGATCCCAGGCGCTGACCCGGCAGGTCGATCCGGTGGGTGTCGTGACGCGCTTCGACCGTTCGGATCCCGACGTCCTGAGGGTTGCGACCGCCGTCGGCGCGCGCCCGGGCCTCACTGTCGACATCGAACTCGACGGCGGCCGGGTGTCCGCCGTCCGCGGCCCGGGCACGTCGCACACCCTCGTCGGCCACCGCCGCGACGGCCGCGTCGCCGCGGTCCGCACCGAGTCGGGGGCGGCGACCGACGTCACCTGGCGGCCGGGTCCCGACGGCCGGGTCGCGGTCGACGAGATCCGGGTGACGGATGCCTCGTCAGGCGAGGCCGTGGCCACGAGGCAGTGGCAGGCCGTGAGCGGGTCGGCGAGCGGGTGGCCCGCCCTGGAGGGCACCGGCCCCGAGCTGGCTGAGCCGTATCGGACCCGCCTCGGCGACGGCACGACCGACCTCGACTCGACCTACGGGGCGGGCGGCGTCCCCGTCGAGCGCGAGCTCCGCACGAACTCACCGACCGGGTCGACACTGCTCACGCGGGATGAGCTGACGTACGGCGGTGGTGCCGATCACGATGCCGGTATGCCGCAGCACGACAGCCGTCCGACGGCGGCCACCACGACCCGCTTCTCCGAGGCGGGCGCGGAGCGAGTGGTCGCCGAGCAGTACGAGTACGACGATCGGGGTCGGGTCATCAGGGTGCGATACCCCGACGGCGCGATCATCGAGCACCGCTACGACGAGCACGGCCGGCGCACGGCCATCATCGACGCAGCGGGCGCCACCAGCGGGTTCGTCTTCGACCGGGCCGGCCGACTCACCGAGGTCGTGCAGCACGCCGCCGACGGCGTCGAGCTCGCACGCGTCGGCACGACGTACGACCGGCACGGCCGCGTCGCCGCGCTCACGCGCGGCAACGGCGTCACCTCCGCGTTCGAGTACACGAGCACGGGCCAGGTCTCCGGTGAGCGCACGACGGATGCCTCGGGCGAGCCGCTCGCCGAACGCACCGCCGACTACGACGCGCGCGGCAACCTGCTCCGGCGCGTCGACGTCGTGCGCGACCCGCACGGCGCTGACGGGCCCGCCGAAGAGGTCGCGACCACCACGACCTACCGCTACGACGTGCATGACCGGCTCGTCGGCTCGGTGGTGGTCGACGGGGCCTTCGACACGCTGCCCGCCGAGGCATCCGTCATCTCGCGCACCGAGTACGAGACGACCGTCGGCGGTGATCTGGCCCAGGAACGCACCGAGACCCGGCCGGGCACCCCCGAGGCCGCCGAGCTCGTGCGTTGGTACGACTATTCACCGACCGGCGAGCTCGAGCGGGTCTCGACGCGAACCGCGGCCGGTCCCGCCGTCGCTGAGCAGCGGTACGACGACGCCGGCAACCTCACGATCGGAGGCGACGGGACGCGCTACACCTACAACGCCCTGAATCGACAGATCACCGAGGCCACCACAGACGGGCGGGTGCTGACGACGGCCTACTGGGCCGACGGGCGGCGCGCCTCACTCACGGATGCCGACGCGCACACGAGCACGACCTTCTACTGGGACGGTGCGACGCTCGTGAACGACGTGCACCGCGGCCTCGACGGCGGCCCCTCGGCGGTGAGCTACCTGCTCGGCATCGCCCGGCACGCGAGGACCGTCGCGGGAGACGCCGACACCACGACGTATGCGCTGCACGACCGGCACGGGAACGTGGCAGCGCTCACCACCGCCGCGGGCCGGGTCACGGAACGGTATGCGTACGACGACTACGGCGGGACTTCGGTCATGGGCTCGGGGGCAGGCGACGACGCGGTGCCGTTCGGCTGGCGGGTCGGTGACCCCACGGTCAACGCGTTCACGTACGCCGGCGAGTACACCGACCCGAGCGGAACCCAGTACCTGCAGGCGCGCAGCTACCACCCCGGCACTAGACAGTTCACGACGGCCGATACCAAGCCGCTGCACAACCGCTACGCGTATGCCGACCTCAATCCGATCATGCGGATCGACCCGACGGGGCACGACTCCCAGATCGACTGGAGTCGGGTGATGCTCGAACCCTGGTTCAAGATCCTGATGACCAGCCTCTCGATCGCACTCACGGTGCTCGGATTCGCCGGAATGAACGTGCCGGGCGTGAACGCCACACTCATGTACTGGGCGGGGTACCTCGGCGGCGTCGGGACCGCCACGGTTCAGGCCGTCGGCACGGCCCTGCTCGCGGTCGACACCATCAACGCGGTGGTGCCTGAGCCATTCTGGGAGCCGCAGTTCGCGGGACAGGTGCAGTTCGCCGGCGGCCTCTTGAACACGGTCGGCTCGATCGGTTCGGTGGCGTTCAAGTTCGTCAGGAAGCACGCGTTCAAGGCCGTCGAAGAGAGCGAGGCGCTCCTCATGGCCGACAACGCCGCGAAGACGAAGCAGCTCGCGGCGCTGACGGCCGAACGCGACGCCATCCGCGCCGCGCTGCGCGAGGTCGCGCCGGATCATCCGATGCTCACCGCGGGCCCGAACGCGACCGTCCCGCTGCCCGTGACACCGAGGACGCTCTCGGGCGCGAGTGGGACGCCGCCGGCCGCCGGAGCCGCTGCCTCCGCCGATCTGCCCGGAGCGGTCGCGCCGCTGCGCCCCGGAGTGTCTCCTCCCCCCGGGACAGTGCGCGACGCGGCGTCACTCTCGGCCAACGCAACGCAGACCGGATCGAATGCCGCGATCACGAGCGGCACCGGGCCCGGCATCTCTGGTCACGGCGTGCCCGTCGACCGCTACTGAGGCGCCACCTCCCCAACCGCTGAAAGCGCGATCCTGGCGGGAAGAGAGGCGGATCGACCGCCAAGATCGCGCTTTCAGCAGCTGAGTCCGCAGGGCGGAGGCCTGAGCCCGCAGGGCGGAGGCCTGAGCCCGCGGGGGCTCAGTTGGCGTGGGCGTACAGCCAGTCGAGCGGGTTGACCTTGGTCCCGTTGATACCGCCGATGCGAATCTCGAAGTGCAGGTGCGGGCCGGTCGACATGCCCGTGGAGCCGGTCGTGCCGATCACGTCACCGACCTTGACCGTGTCGCCCTTCTCGAAGCGACGCGACCCGAACTGCATGTGCGCGTACACGCTGGTGACGGTCTCGCCGTGGATGACGTGGTCGATCATCATGACCACGCCGAGCGAGCCCCCCGCGTCGGTGGAGTTCGAGACGACGCCGTCGGCGATCGCCTGGATCTCGGCGCCGAGGCCGGGGTTGAAGTCCTGGCCGCCGTGGTCGCTCGAGCAGCCCTCGCAGTTGCGCGGGCCGAACTCGTCGCCGATGTGCACACCGACCGCGAACGGCCACTGGATCGTGCCTGACGGATTGTTCGTGAACGTCGGCTCCGCGCGGATCCCGGCTGCGCGGGCGTACTCCTCGATGGTCTGATGCTGATAGCCCTCGCGCTCGACCGTGGGTGAGGCGATGACGTCGCCGTCGACCTCGACCCGCTGACCGGGGGCCCCGGGCGCCGCCGTCTCGGTCGCGAGAGTGAGCGCCTGCACGTCGGACGGCGTGAGCAGCGACAAGGCCGGCACGGACGTCGCGAGCGCAAGGGTTGCCGCGAACCCCATGGCGACGACCGCGCGCAGGGCGCGGCGTCCGCCGCGCCGCGGCGCGACCACGGGCTCGATGCGCGAGGAGTCGTCGCTCGTCGCGGCGCGGCGGCCGGATGCCTCGCCGCGCGGCGCCGTGGTGTCACGGGCGCGCCGCCCTGGCGCCTCGCTCGCGCGACGTTCACGGCGAGAAGTGGGAACGCCGGTGTCGACCACGACGACCTGCTGCGGCACCGGCGCGAACGCCGGAGCGGCGGCGGGCTCAGCCGAGCCGGCCCGCGACTCGACCACGGCGATGACGGCCGTGGTCGGCGCGACGGGTTCGACCGGGGCTTCAGGGGCCGACGGCTCGGCGCTCCGTTCGGATCGCGCCGTCTCCGCTGCCGCCGCGGCCGCCGCGGCGGCTTCGCGCTCACGGCGCTCCCGACGGGTCAGGGGTTGCTCGGACGACGCAGGGAACTGCGTGCCTGGCGTTGAACCGTCGGGCACGAGGGGGGACTCGGGCACGTAGGGGAGCCTTCGCGTTGGGGGCGGATCGGTCGAGAGGTGATCATCCAAGTGAGCCGTGTTGCCACGTCACGCCCAGATAACGGATTGGTAAAGCGTACCTTGAGGCCTCCATTCTCGCCATCGCGGCTGTGGATATGCTCCGCCACCTGGTGATGTTCCGACGGATTCCGTCGTTCACACCGGTTCGCCCGCCGATCGCAGGGTGTCGACGAGGTCGCCGTGCACGCTCGGCGCGGCCGCGATGAGGAGCTCGGCGTTCTCACGCCCACCGCGCGGTCCCGTGATCACGGCCCCGGCCTCACGCGCGATGAGCGCGCCCGCCGCGTGATCCCACGGATGGAGCCCGCGTTCGTAGAATGCGTCGAGCTGACCCGACGCGACCGCGCAGAGATCGAGTGAGGCCGCGCCGATCCGGCGGATGTCGCGCACCCGCGGGAGCAGGTGGGTCAGGACGTGCGCCTGCTCGAGTCGGCGTTCCGCGGCGTACCCGAACCCGGTCCCGACCAGCGCACTGCCGAGCTCGACATCCGCGTTCACGCGGAGTTCACGACCGTCGACGCGCGCGCCGCCACCAGCCGTGGCCTCGAAGACCTCGCCGGTCACCGGGTTCACGACGACACCTGCGAGCGCCGTCCACGACTCGGGGTCGGGCGGGCCGGCGACGACCGCGACGCTGACCGCCCAGGCGGGGATGCCGTACAGAAAGTTCACGGTTCCGTCGATCGGGTCGACCACCCAGTCGAGGCCGCTCGTACCCACGTGCGTCGCGGCCTCCTCACCCAGGACCCCGTCGTGCGGCCGAGCCTCGTGGATGAGCCGACGGATGAGCGTCTCGGTCTCGCGGTCGACCGCCGTCACGATGTCCGTCGGCGTGGACTTGGTCGCTGCGACCTCGACGCCCGCTCGCCGCGCGGCGAGCGCGCTCTCGCCGGCGCGGATGGCGATGCCGCGGGCGAGCTCCAGCAGCTCGGACGGATCAGGGGTGGGGGCAGAGGGCGTCGTCATGCGGTCAACGCTACGCGCCCCGCGCACGTCCCCTGTATTGGGGGCGGGTCATTCCCGGCAGACAGGAGCAGAGTGTGCTGCACGGCCCGAACCCGAATCGGGCCGCCGGGGCCGGGTCCGAAGGACTGGGGGCGTCCGAGGACGCCACGGCCCTGAGTGGCGTGCGGAATCACCCCAGCGCATGCCCGACGCCCCGCCTCGGTTCCCCGACCGGGGGCGGGGCGTCCCTTCACCGGCGCGACGGCCGGCTCAGCGGCCGCCCGTCCGCGCGGCCACAAGCACGTCGATCGTGCTGAGGACGACGTCCTCCTTCGCCGGGAGGAACGCGTCGTTGAATGTTTTCCATTCGGATGTCTCCTTCCACGTCTCGGCGATCTCACGCTCGGCGGCGGTCTGAATGTTCGTGATCTCCGTGTCGAGCGATCCGACGAGGTCGCCGTGCGCGATGAGGAACTCCATCGTCTGCTCGTGTGTCGGCGACGCACCGTGCCAGCTGCTCTTCGCGGTGAACAGGTACGAGCGCTCAATGTGCTCCAGCCTGAGCGCGGCCTGCTTGAAGGCGGTGACGGTGGTCGAGACGGACTGGCGCTCGAGGGCCTGGAACGTGACCGAGTCGAAGATCCGCTGCAGTCTGGCCCCCTCCTGCCGGAAGTACGTTGCGGCCACGTTGCCGTCGGCGAGCAGCGCCTGCTCATGCGCGATCTCGATACCCAGTCTGCGGGACGACTCGACCCGGGCGGCGATGAGACCGCCGGCGGCGCCGGCGGCGCCCGCGCCGAGCAGCACGTACTCCGCGACCTCGAGTCGATGATCGGTCTCTGCGTCGAGGAACGCGACGCCGTGGTCGTGGATGAATCGGACGGTCGCGATCGCCGATCCGCCGACATCGGCGAGCACGCCGATCCCGGCGACGATCACCGAAGGCGCGTTGGCGCCGATCGCACCCATCAGGCTCGCGAGAGTCATCGGGACGGCGGGTGCGCTCGCGCCGAGCGTTGCGGCGCCGATGAGGCTGAACAGCACGCCGAGCCCGATGACGAGGCCGTTGAGGAGATCGCCCGTCGCGAAGTGCCCGGACGGGTCGACCCTCATGATCGGGTTGGCGTCGGCGTAGGCGTACCGGTTGTGCAGCGGCGTCGGGTCGGCCGACGTGAAACTGAGCTGCTCGGGCGCGTAGGTCCGCGCGGCGAGATGCTGCGTGCCCGAGGGATTGGTGTACTCGCCGGCGAACAGGAACGGGTACCGCGCAGCCTCGTGAGGCGACCGGCCGGCGGGCCCGGCCGCGCGGGTCAGAGGCGCGCCGTAGTCGCGGTATGCGTACTGCGCGACGCCGGCACCGCTGCGATCGGTGAGCTCGGTCGTGCTGCCGTGTCGATCGTGCGTCGCATAGGTCACCGTGGTCTCCGCGGCGCCGTCGAGCACGCGGGCCTCGCGGCTCGCTCCCAGGAGATAGCTCGCGGTCTGCTCGGTGCCGGGGCGCTCGTGCACCTCGCTGTGCAGCGTGCCGTCGTCCCAGTAGAACGTCGTCGCGTGAGCGACGGCACTCGGGTCGCCGCTCGTGGCCAGCGTGGACCGGTCGCCCGATGCCCAGTAGCTCGTGTGCACGACCTCGCCCGCCGGCGTCCGCTCCCGCACGGGCTGATTTCGCGCGTTGTATGCGTAGCGGGTGCCGTCCGCCGCACGGACCGGGGTGCCGGCCGCGACGGTCTCGGCCACGCTGACCGTGCCCGCGGCCGGATCGGTCCGCCGCTCGCGCTCCGTCGTCAGCGGGACGCCCTCGCCGCCCTGAGGATACTCACGCTGGGCGACGACGAACCCG
>Ga0180223_1001368_pt1 | contig 19138 bp, 18 predicted proteins | sample eDN5th30CKraftOP_FD_151337 | JGI IMG/M metagenome (GOLD analysis project Ga0180223, IMG submission 151337) | Enriched Organic Plus compost microbial communities from Emeryville, California, USA - eDNA 5th pass 30_C Kraft OP (version 2) (version 2) ...
CGCGGATTCCCGGTGCGAGTCCGTGATGTTGCTGGCGAACAGCTTGAGGGTCGCCGCCAGCACCGCCGCGTCATCGGTGTAGCCGAGGCCGGCGATCATGTCGGGCACCGCGTCGGCCGGCAGGACGAAATACGCCAGCGCGCCCAGCAGCGCCGCGCGGACCGGCAGCGGCGTCTTGCGATCGAACGCGCAGTAGTAAGCAGCGATCAGGTCCTCGGCGAACGGCAGCCGCGCCGCGACCGCGCTGGCCTTGCGCCAGAATCCGCGCCGCACCGCCTCTTCATTCTCGACCGCACTATTTTCGATCGGACCTGGAAACACCGACGACCACATGGCCATGGGGCAGCCCCTCCTGTGGGCCGCCAGACACATGGGGACCCCGCGCCAAATCTCAAGATATTGGGCGTGGCCGGCCTTCAGCCGGCGAGGCGGTTCATCGTCTCCGCCAGCCGGATGTCCAGCTCGGTCACGCCGCCGGCGTCGTGGGTCGACAGGGTGACCTCGACCGTCTTGTAGACGTTGAACCACTCCGGATGGTGGTCCATCTTCTCGGCCACCAGCGCCGCCCGGGTCATGAAGCCGAAGGCCTCGTTGAAATCCCGGAACACGAATGTCCGGGTGATGGCGTCGCGGCCCGCGGCCTCGCTCCATCCCGCGAGCTTCGCCAGCGCCGCCTGCCGGGCGTCCTTGGTCAGCTTTTCGGCCATGCCGGCCTCCCTGTTTTCGCCAGATCCGTCATGCATAACGCGGAAGTCACACGACAGCCGCATGATATGGCAGGCGATTCGGAGCTTTTGCGCCCGCAAAGCAATTGCGTCTGAGCGCTTTATGACTATATTGCGCCGCAACACGCCGAAGCCGGAGCTGTCCGGGCGCACTTCGGGGTGTTTCTTTTGTTGGATCGAGTCGGGTTGACGCGGGGTCTGAGGGACAACCGCCCATGCCGTGACTGGCCTTTGGAACACCGGATGAAACTTCGCAACGTCGCCATCATCGCCCACGTCGACCACGGCAAGACCACGCTGGTGGACCGGCTGCTGCAGCAGTCCGGCACCTTCCGAGAAAACCAGCGCCTCACCGAGCGGGCGATGGATTCCAACGATCTCGAACGCGAGCGCGGGATCACCATCCTGGCCAAGGCGACATCGATCGTCTGGAAAGACACGCGCATCAACATTGTCGATACACCAGGCCACGCCGATTTCGGCGGCGAGGTGGAGCGCATCCTCAACATGGTGGACGGCGCCATCGTGCTGGTCGACGCCGCCGAGGGCCCGCTGCCGCAGACCAAGTTCGTGGTCTCCAAGGCGCTGAAGATGGGCCTCAAGCCGATCGTGGTGATCAACAAGGTGGACCGCCCCGACGCACGGCCGACCGAGGTGGTCAACGAGGTATTCGACCTGTTCGCGGCGCTGGACGCCACCGACGACCAGCTTGATTTCCCGATCATGTACGGCTCGGCCAAGGAAGGCTGGATGGCGACGGCGATCGAGGGTCCCAAGGAATCCACCGCGCCGCTGCTCGACCTCGTGCTGCGCCACGTCGCCGAGCCGACGGTGGAAGAGGGGCCGTTCCGCCTGCTCGGCACCATCATGGAAGCCAATCCCTATCTTGGCCGCGTCATCACCGGCCGCGTCACCTCCGGCTCGATCAAGCCGAACCAGCCGGCCAAGGTGCTGGACCGCGACGGCAACCTGGTCGAGCAGGGGCGCATCTCCAAGATCCTCGCCTTCCGCGGTCTGGAGCGGCAGCCGATCGACGAAGCGGTGGCAGGCGACATCGTCTCCATCGCCGGCCTGCCCGAAGCTTCCGTCGCTCACACCATCGCCGCACCGGAAGTCGAGGCGCCGCTGCCCGCCCAGCCGATCGATCCGCCGACCCTGGCGATGCTGTTCCGCGTCAACGATTCGCCGCTCGCCGGCACTGAAGGCGACAAGGTGACGAGCCGCATGATCCGCGACCGCCTGCTGCGCGAGGCGGAGGGCAATGTCGCGCTGCGCGTCACCGAGTCGACCGAAAAGGATTCGATGGAGGTTGCCGGGCGTGGCGAATTGCAGCTCGGCATCCTGATCGAGACCATGCGCCGCGAAGGCTTCGAGCTGTCCGTGTCGCGGCCCCGCGTGCTGCTCCGTCGCAACGAGGCGGGCGAACTTGAAGAGCCGATCGAAGAGGTCGTGATCGACGTCGATGAGGAGCATTCCGGCGTCGTCGTGCAGAAGATGTCCGAGCGCAAGGCCGAGATGATCGAGATGCGGCCGTCCGGCGGTGGACGCACGCGGCTGGTGTTCTATGCGCCGACGCGCGGCCTGATCGGCTATCAGGGCGAACTGCTGACGGATACCCGCGGCACCGCCATCATGAACCGGCTGTTCCACAACTACGCGGCCTACAAGGGCGAGATCGCCGGACGCCGCAACGGCGTGCTGATCTCCAACGAGCAGGGCGAGTCGGTCGCTTACGCGATGTGGAAGCTGGAAGACCGTGGTCCGATGATGATCGATCCCGGCGCGCGCGTGTATCGCGGCATGATCGTCGGCGAGCACACCCGCGACAACGATCTCGAGATCAACGTGCTCAAGGGCAAGCAGCTCACCAACATCCGCACCACGTCGAAGGACGAAGCGGTGCGGCTGACGCCGCCGATCCGCATGTCGCTGGAGAAGGCGCTGGCTTATATCGAGGACGACGAGCTGGTCGAGGTGACGCCGAAGTCGATCCGCCTGCGCAAGAAGATCCTCGATCCGAACGACCGCAAGCGCGAAGAGCGCAAGAAAGAAGCGGTGGTGTAAGCGGACGGCAGCGGGTTTTTGCTCCGTCTTCGGTCCTTCATCTCGGACGTGTCATGCCCGGCCCTGTGCCGGGCATTTGTTTTTATGCATCGTGGGGCGGCAAGTCGTGAATGGCGGCCGTGACAGGCGCAGCCAGACAGCGCGATGCGAGCAAATAAAAAAACATCCTCCCATGCGGTGCACGGGAGGATGTGTCTCAAGCTCAGGTGAGCGCGTGCGCGCCCTGGACGACAACGTCAGTTGCTGGTTTCAGCAACTTCGTCGGCGACGTCGCTCTGCTGGTTGATGATCTGCTGGACCCATGCGCTGAGAATGGCGAGGCGCGTGTAGACGCCTGGCAGGTCCGGCCGCGCGCAGCCAATGCCCCAGCTCACGACACCGGCAACGATCTTGAACTGGCCCTGGCCGTTCTTCACCCACAGCGGTCCGCCCGAATCGCCCTGGCAGGAATCCTTGCCGCCCGCCAGCACGCCGGCACAGATCATCCGGCCGGTGATATCGCCGTTATAGGAGTCGGTGCCGTTGCAGACGCTGGTCTTGATGATCGGCACCGAGACCTGCTGAAGCGCGGTCGGGAAGGAGCCGCCTTCCGACAGCGCGCCCCAGCCGGTGACGAAGGTCTTGGTGCCGGGGTCGGCCAGATTGGCTTCCTGGGTCTTCTTGAGCATCGGCGCGGGCGTGATGCCGTTGACATTGGCGGACAGCTTCCACACCGCGATGTCATAGTCGAAGGTATCCGGATTCCACTTCGGATGAACCGTGATCTTGGCGACATTCCGGCGGGTGCCGCCGCTGGCGAGCGACTGCGTCCCGGTCAGGACCTGCACCTTGGTGGCGGGCAGCGCGGGGATATCCGAGCAATGCGCAGCCGTCAGCACAAAGCGCTTGTTGACCAGCGTGCCGCCGCAGAACTGAGCGTTGAAATTATCCGCGACGGACTTTTGCAGCAGACCCACCTGGGCGGGCCATTTGCCGGCGGGGGCGGTATTTCCACCAACAATCCGCGGCGCCGGTGCGTTGAGGTAATCAAGCGCGGCCTGATCGCCGAAGACGCGTGCGATCTGAGCGGCCTGCCGCATCTTGATATATTCGCGAACCCAGTTGGTGACTTCGGCCGAGGCCACGGTCGGCAGACACGCTGCGGCGAGCGCGGCAGCGATGATGGTTTTCGTCAACCTTTGCATGAATGCTCCCCAGTTTGGCTCAAGTCCACGCCCGATCCTTTGCGTATCGGAGGGATGTGACAACCACAACGGGGGCTGACGGTCAGACGACGAAACATTCCAAAGAAGTCGTCAATCTTCAGTCAAAAATGCGCGATGATCCAAAACGGTCCACCCGGAACCGGATGCGTGATTCGGCAGCCCGGCTGCCGGTTTTTCAGGGCCGCTTCTCTCGGCGACCGCGCAAGGCGGTACCCCGCCAAACGGCCGGTTGACGCGCAGTTCTGGGCAACCGCCGGGGCAACAACGGCTTTTCCGTGCAGCGTTGCTCACAATCCACACCATTAACCGATCGTTAAAGTTGGGGCTTGCTGCCTGATTCGGGGCTTGCTTGTATTCAGCCATGAGCACGATCCTGACTGAGGTTCGTCGCGCGAAGCCGGCAGATGCCGTGGCCATCGCAGCGACCCATGACGAAGCCTGGCGCGGCGCCTATCAGGGCATCATCCCCGGTCCCGAGCTGGAAAAGCTGATCAACCGGCGTGGCGCCACCTGGTGGCAGAGCGCCATCAACAAGGGCAGCCGCATCGCCATCCTCGGCTTTGGCGATACGGTGGCCGGTTATGCCAACTACGGCCGCAACCGCGCCCGCAGCCTCACCTATGACGGCGAGATCTACGAGCTTTACCTGCGGCCGGAATTCCAGGGTCTCGGCTTCGGCCGCCGCCTGTTCAGCGCCGCACGGCGCGACCTCGCCCAGAGCGGCCTGCAGAGCCTGGTGATCTGGGCGCTGGCCGACAACGAGCCCGCCGTCGGCTTCTATCGCGCGCTGGGCGGCAAGGCGGTGGCGCGCTCGACGGAGCGTTTCGGCGGCAAGTCGCTGGACAAGGTCGCCTTCGCCTGGACGACCTGAGCGTCAGGCGCTGCCCGTCACACCGATGGCGGCGGCAGGCCATGAATGGCGCAGGCCGCGCGCAGCGTGTTCACCAGCAGGCAGGCGATGGTCATCGGTCCGACCCCGCCGGGCACCGGCGTGATGGCGCCGGCCACCTCTTTCGCTGCATCAAAGGCAACATCGCCCACCAGCCGTGATTTGCCGTCGTGCATCACCCGGTTGATGCCGACATCGATCACGGTCGCGCCCGGCTTGATCCAGTCGCCGCGGATCAGCTCCGCCTGGCCGACAGCCGCCACCAGCAGGTCGGCCCGCCGGCAGACGCCGGCGAGGTCGCGGGTGCGGGAATGGGCGATGGTCACGGTGGCATTGTCGTTGACCAGCACCTGGGCCAGCGGCCGTCCAACAATGTTGGAACGTCCCACCACCACGGCCTCCAGCCCTTCGAGCGAGGGGTGGATGGTTTTGGCGAGGATGGCGCAGCCGAGCGGCGTGCAGGGCACCAGTCCGGGAAGGCCGGTGGCCAGCCGGCCGGCATTGAGCGGCGTGAAGCCATCGACGTCCTTGGCCGGGTCGAGGGTGTCGAAGACCTTGCGGGGGTCGATGTGCTTCGGCAGCGGCAGCTGCACCAGGATGCCGTGGACGGCGGCGTCACCGTTGAGGCTCTCGACCAGCCGCAGCAGGTCGGCCTCGCTGATCGCGGCCGGCCGCTTGTGTTCGGTCGAATGCATGCCGGCGGCAACCAGCTGCTTCGCCTTGCTGCGCACATAGACTTCGCTGGCCGGATCGTTGCCGACCAGGACGACGGCCAGCCCGGGCGTCAGCTGATGGTCCTGCCTGAGCCGCGCGACCTCACCGGCCACCCGGTGACGCAGGTCGGCGGCGATCGCACGGCCATCGATGATCTTCGCGCTCATGGCCGCAGGCTTTCATTTTTTCCGCTTGGGAGCCAGCGGGGTCTCGCCGGCGGGCCGCCCGAGGGTCTCGAGCGCAGCAGTGAGCGCCGCCGGCTCACCCTGGATCCTGATGCGCTTGACGCGGGAGGTCGCGCCGCCGGCCAGGCTGATATCGCGTGCCGGCAGCTTGAGGGTGTCCGCGAACAGCCGGACCAGCGCCGCATTGGCAGCGCCATCCTCGGGAGCGGCCCGCACCCGCGCCTTGAGCACGGTCATGCCGTCCGCCAGGGTGACGATCTCGTCGAAGGCATCCTGTCCGCCGCGCGGGGTGAGCCGCACGGTGACGAGAACACCATCGGCCTCCTGCCGCCAGGGGGCTTCCGGCATCGCCGGCCGTCAGATGACGTTCGGATAGATATACAATTCGATGACGCGCTGGATCAGGAAGATCAGCAGGATGAGGATCACCGGCGAAATGTCGATCCCGCCCATGTTCGGCAGGATGTTGCGGATCGGCCGCAAGGCCGGCTCGGTGATGCGGTAGACAAATTCGCCGACCATCGACACGAGCTGATTGCGAGGATTGACCACGTTGAACGCCAGCAGCCAGGACAGCACCGCTGCCGCGATCAGGATCCAGACGTAAAGCTGCAGGGCAACCAGAATGACATCGAGCAGCGCGCGCATCGGCGAGACATCCAGGGGAAAAACGACGCGCAGGTTTAGCGGGTTGCCGCGGTGCGAACAAGCGCCGCGCCGCCGCGGCGAAATTCAGCGATCGAGATGTCCGCGCCCGGAATGACCACTGCGGTAGTTTTGCAGCATCCCCGCCATACGAGGCGGGTGCGCTACTCTGATTCGGTCGCGGGACTGCGTCCGTAATAGATGGCGTTGAGGATGTTGGAGGCGATGGTCGATGCCGGCGCGGTCGGATGCGTCTGGCCCAGAATCTGGGCGGTGGAGTTGACGAAGACGACGACGGCGAGTCGCCGGCTGCGCATCAGCGTGACATAGGTCGAATAGCCGGGGACGCCGCCATCCTTCGAGATCACGCGGGGAAAGCCGGTGACCGGATCGGCGGGCTGGATCTGCCAGGCGAGGCCGCCGCGCTGCAATGTGAGCGGGCAGTTGGGACCGATCCACGGCTTGTCGCCGATGCAGACATAGCCACGCTCCGCGATCTTGAAGCCCTCGCGGATCCGGGTTTGCTGCGGCGTGGGAGAGAGGCTTTGTTCCGCCAGCGCCGCCTTGGCGAACACGGCCATGTCGCGCAGGCTCGACCAGATGAAGCCGGAGGGCGCCCATGCGGTGACCGGGCGGGTATAGGGTGCACCGGCGCTGATGCCCACGGACAGCGGGTCGGCATAGCCGGAGCCGGGATTGATGACGCGGATGAAGGTGACGCGGCCGTTGGCGATCTCGGCCTCGAGCTGGGCCGGCTGGCCGCCCGGCAGCAGGCCGCCGTTGATGGCGACGGTCGGAACCTGTTGCAGGCCCGCGCCGCCGCCACGGACATAGACGGCGGTCACCTGGCCGTTGGCGATCACCGCCTGGGCGTTCGGTGTCGTCGTGCTGCCGCCGTTGCTGAAGACGATGGTGGGAGGCGCGACATAGCCGCCGCCGCCCTGGGTCACGGTGATGCCGGTGATCCTGTCCTGGGGACCGAGCGTCGCGGTCGCGGTCGCGCCCGTTCCGCCGCCGCCCGTGATCGTCACCGCCGGCGGGGCCGAATAGGCATTGCCGCGGCTGTTGATGGTGATGCCGGAGATGGTCCCGTTGGTCACCGTTGCCGTCGCCAGCGCCTGGCTATAGCCGGCGATCTTGCGACCGGCCTCGTCCGCCGGCACCCACAGGAAGGTGCTGGTCATCTGCAGCGGTTCGAGGATCTGGTTCTTCACCGCCCTGAACCAGCCGTTCACCGCGGTATTGTCGAGCGGCTTTTGCGGCGATCCGCCGAGCAGCAGGCCGGTCAGGCCCACGGCGAAGTCGGAGTAGTTGTAGGGCGCAGGCAGGCGCTTGACGCGTTGAGCCGGGGTGACCCGGTAGTTGTACGGCACTGTGTGCTGAAAGAAAGCGACGAGCTGGTCCACCGGATACTGCTGCAGGTTCGGATAGATTTCCGGCGGGAGACAGCCGTGGGGGGAATCTGACCCACACCGGGGCGCGAAGTCGGCAATGCCGCCGGTGAAGCTCGCGAGCTGCTTGAGCGTGATCTGCGATGTCAGCGGCTTCAGCGTCCCGAGCTCGGTGCTGAAATCCGACAGCGGCTGCTGGAGATCCAGCTTGCCGGTGAAGACCCGCTGGCCGAGCAGGTTGGTGGTGAACACCTTTGTCACCGAGCCGATGCTGAACAGCAGGTCGGGATTGAACGGCGTCGCCGGAGCCGACGGGGTCGCCTGCACCGCGTTGCCGTAATTGAAGAACCGCGCCGGGCGGTCGCCCTCGATGATCGCAACGCCGACGCCAATGGCTTGTCCGGTCGCGATCACCTGGCTCGCATAGGTATCCGAGATCTGCTTCAGGGTCGGCTCGGCGGCGTGGGCCGCAGGCGACAGCGCGATGACGAGGCCGAATGCCAGCGATGCCGTGGAACAGGTTTTGACGGAGAGGTTCGAGGGACGTTGCCCGATCGTCATGGAGAACCCTCAGAGTCGTTTGCTAGGACGGGTGATCGCGAAGCGTTGCCGACACGCGACGGATGTTTCGCTGTCTTTCCAACAGGATCGATGACGCCTTGCAGCAGGAGCGGTGAGCAGATGGGGGCCGGCAAGCCGCGCGGAAGCGACGGCAAATCTTCGGCGGAGTTTCGCGTTGAAGCAACTGTCATGTTTTGGTGGAGCCGAGGGGATTTGAACCCCTGACCTCCGCAGTGCGATTGCGGCGCTCTCCCAGCTGAGCTACGGCCCCGCCGAAAATGCGACGGATCGGACGATCGCCGCGCTTTATGCGAGAGCGGCCATTTACGGCCCGCCTCCCACACTGTCAAGGATGGGACACCGCAAAACCGGGACTGACACGTGCGCCGCGGCGTCTTGACCTGTTCCGGCGGGAGTGAGAGGTCTGGTTGACGCCGTCCGCAGAGCAAAAATCCAGCATGTCCCAGAGTGACGCCGAAGCCGACCGCCGGGAACGTGCAGCGGAGGCAGGCGCGTCACCGGCAGAGCCGCCGGAACCCACCTCGGTCCTGCGGCACCCGCCTTTCGTCCTCTACTGGCTGGCGCGCACCCTCGCCAACATCGCCTGGCAGATGCAGGCGGTGGCGGTCGGCTGGCAGATCTACGAGACCACCAACAATGCCTTCGATCTCGGCCTGGTCGGGCTGGTCGAATTCGTTCCGCTGTTCGCCTTCATGCTGCTCGCGGGGCCGGCCGCAGACCGGTTCGACCGGCGGCGGATCGTCCAGCTCACGCAGATCGTTCAGGGCGGCGCGGCGCTGGTGCTGGCCTTCGGCACCGCCACCGGGATGATCTCCAAGTCCTTCATCCTGCTGACGGTGTTCTGGTTCGGCGCCGGGCGTGCTTTCGAGATGCCGACGCTGGCGACCATCCTGCCGGGCATTGTGCCGACGTCGCTGTTCCCGAAAGCCGTGGCCACCAACTCGACTGCGACGCAGATCGCCACCATCGCCGGCCCGGCCCTGGGCGGCGTCGTCTATGCGGTCAGCCCGGTGCTGGTCTATGCGCTGTGCGGGGCCTTCTGGCTGATCAGCGTCACCATGCTCGGCTTCATGACGATGCAGCGCCGGCCGCCGTCGCGCGCGCCGCTGACCCTGACATCGGTATTCGCCGGCATCCATTACATCCGCCGCCATCCGGTGGTGATGGGCGCGATCACGCTCGACCTGTTTGCGGTGCTGCTGGGCGGCGCGACGGCGCTGCTGCCGATCTATGCGCGCGACATCTTCGACACCGGTCCCTGGGGATTGGGGCTGCTGCGGGCAGCGCCGGCGATCGGCGGGCTGAGCATGCTCGTCCTGCTGGCGCGGCGGACGCCCGATCGCGGCATCGGCAAGCTGCTGTTCGGCGCGGTGACGGCGTTCGGCGTGTCGACCATCGTGTTCGCGCTGTCGACATCGTTCGTGCTGTCCTTGCTGGCGCTGGTCGTGCTCGGCGCGTCGGATTCCATCAGCGTCGTCATGCGCAGCACGCTGGTGCAGCTTGAGACCACCGACGAGATGCGCGGCCGCGTCAGCGCAGTGAATTCGCTGTTCATCGGCACGTCCAACCAGCTCGGCGAATTCCGCGCCGGGACGATGGCGGGTTTCTTCGGCGCGGTGCCGGCGGTCATCGTCGGCGGCATCGGCACGCTGGCGGTGGTGGCCGCGTGCATCAAACTGTTTCCCGAACTGTATCGGATCCAGTCGTTTCCGCCGCAACGGCGGGAGCCGCTGGATGATGCGGTGGTCGGAGGCCCGATGGGCGGGCCATAGTCAGCCCCGCGCCGCTCCCGCCGAATCGAACGCCGACTGGGCGGTCACGATCCGGGACTGGCTTGTTTCAGCCCAGGCGATGAGCGCGCTCAGCGGCTCGAGCAACGAGTCGCCCAACTCCGTCAGCCGGTAGTCCACGCTGGGTGGCTTGGTCGGATAGACGCGACGGGAGATCAGTCCGTCCCGCTCGAGGTCGCGCAGCGTCTGGGTCAGCATGCGCTTGGAGATGTCCGGAATGGCCCGCTGGATCTCGCTGAAGCGGTGCGGCCGTTGCGACAGCACGATCACGATCAGCGTGGTCCATTTGTCACCGAGGCGATCGAGAATGCCCCGCACCGGACAGCGGGCGAGAGTGAAATCGGTGCTGCTCCAGGCCTGCAGGCGCTCGGCCAGGCTCTGCTTTGTGGCGCTGTCCTGGGCCGGACGCAGGTTATGCGCGTGTAACCCTGTCACCAAAAACTGCCTCCTTCCGCAATCTCCAAAGGTCTCGTATCTAGACTTGGTATATATTTTAGACTTGGAGAAGGATCATGGCAAATTCCGAAACAATCGCTGTCACCGGCGCGACCGGGCAGCTCGGGCGTCTCGTCATCGCCGACCTTTTGAAACGCGCACCGGCCGCCCATCTGGTCGGCATTGTCCGCAATGCCGCGGCAGCCAAGGACCTCGCGGATCGCGGCGTCGAACTCCGCACCGCCGACTACAACGATCCCGCCTCCGTCACGGCCGCGCTGGCCGGTGTCGACAAGGTGCTGCTGATCTCATCCAGCGAGGTGGGGCAGCGCGTCCGGCAGCATCGCAATGTGATCGATGCGGCGAAGGCTGCGGGCGTGAAGCTCATCGCCTATACGAGCATCCTCCGCGCCGACACCAATCCGATGGCGCTGGCGGTGGAGCATCGCGAGACGGAAGCGCTGATCCGCTCGTCGGGCATTCCGTTCGTGCTCCTGCGCAACGGCTGGTACACTGAGAACTACACGGGCAATGTCGCCGCTGCCCTTGCGCATGGCGCCGTCCTGGGAGCGTCAAGGGACGGGCGCATCGCGTCGGCTTCGCGCGCCGACTATGCGGCCGCCGCTGCGGCGGTGCTTGCAAGCCCCGGGGACCAGGCCGGCAAGATCTATGAGCTGGCCGGCGATACCGCCTTCACGCTCGCGGACTATGCCGCCGAGATCGCGAGGCAGTCCGGCAAGCCGGTCGTTTACAAGGATCTGCCTGAGGCCGATTACAAGGCGGCGCTGCAGGCCGTCGGCCTGCCGGAAGCCTTTGCCGGGATTCTTGCGGAGAGCGACGCCAAGGCGGCGAAGGGTTCGCTCTACGACGACAGCCGGCACCTGAGCAGGCTCATCGGCCGTCCGACGACGGCGATGTCTCAGACAGTCGCGGCGGCTCTCGCGAGCTGAATGTTCCACTTGTTTTCGCGAGTGAAACAATCAGTGTGCTGACGGACCTGATCGCGCCAACAGATAGCCCGGCATCACAAACAAACGCTGAAGGCGCATCGCTGCGCCTCAGCAAACAATAACATGACGTTCGTTCACGCCGTCTTCTTGATCGCCTCGTCCGGCCACGGCGTCGGAATGTTCTCGGTAGGGGGACCGGGACACCATGCACGCATCAGCGTGCTCGCGCGTGCTTTCACCGAGGCTCGGCAGCCTTGACGCTGCTTATTCGTACAAATACCCGACCGGCGGCTTGCCGTCGGTCCGCAGGGGACGAAGGTCCTTCTTCGTCATGATCCTGCCCGCCAGGCCGTCGATGTCGTCGCGCTGCGCCGGCGTCCACGAGCGAAGGCTCTCCAAGCCCTTCAGAAGGCCGAGCCGGAGGACTTGCGTATTCTCGCCCACCCCGACGAGGCTGGTCGAGTTCTTGCCCGCCGTCACGACGTCGCCGGCCTCAAGCTCGAACGTCTTCCCGGCGCTGTCCCTGAATTCGGCCATGCCGCGAATGACGCGATAGATGACAACCTCGCCTTTCGCGAAGAACGAGGTGTCTCCCGCCGCCGCGGTGCTCTTCGGCAGGAGCGACTGCCCGCGCGGGTCGGTCGCGATGATATGGCCGGTGACGAGATGGCCGCTCGGACTTTCGATTCCCAGGTCGCGCACGTGGACGGGCATCGAAGATTTGACGAGACCGTCAGGCAGCGGCCTGAACAGGGCATCCAGCGCCAGTGGATCCTGAAACCAGAAGCCCGCGCCGGCCGGGCGGTCATGCAGCGGATGAGCCCAGGCCATGCGCGGCGTCTCGGCCTCGACGATCTGGTCCTGATCCACCACCGACGGGTTTGGGAAACTCGTCGGGTCGGTCACGAAGGCTTCGAGGAACTTGCCCGAATAGCCCATCGAAATCGGATCCGGCGCCACCGTCTGCGGCGTCTTCAGGTTCTCCTCGGTGGACAGGCCGGACCACGTGTAGAAGATCTGGCGATGCACGATCGCGCTTTGCAACACGACCGCGCCCGGGCCGACATAGTGGATGAGACCATCATAGTCGAAGGTGAACACGCCCGACGTGACGATCACGAACTGGAAACCACCCGGCGGAAGATGCAGGTGGAAATCGGTGGGGCCTGTATCCTCGCGATAGATCGGCAGATTGGTCGCGACCTCGTGGAGCAGGAAGGTTTCGTTGTTCGCGTGAAATCCTTCGTTGGCGCGATGATAGAGGGCCTGCGGGCGATAGGTCGCCTCATATTCCCCGTGCCGATGGCGATCGATCGCGATGAAGTCCTGCGTGTTCAGGCGGAGAGCCTCGCCGTTCGGGTGCACAAGGCCCTGCAATTTGTAGTCGGCAGTTGTCAGCACGTTCATGGTCATCTCCATCCAGGCCGGCGCCCAAGCCAGCCGCGGCTGTCAAACCCCGGGACAACGCCCAACCGGTTCGAATGACGCAGCGTGAATTCCCGCATATCGAGGCAAGAATCATACCCGTCTGCACGAGCGTCATCGCGCCGTCGGCGCGGGGAGCCATTGTCGACGCTAAGCGCCGGAACTGAAAGAACACTTCTGGTCTTATGATGCCACGATACGGCCCGGCAGGCCATCGGTCAGGCCGTGCACACCGGGCCGCAAGCTGCCTAACAAGCGGCCTGCCTGCCTAGAATTCAACCTCAAGTTCCTCGATGTCGTCGGGTTCGCGCTGGGCTGCGCCGATCCATTCCTGCATCTCCGGCATCGCCGTGATCACGCGGGAATACTCTGCCAGCCTGCCGCCGAGCGCCACGTCATAGGTGGTGAAACGGGTTACCACCGGGGCATACATGGCGTCCGCCATGCTGCGCTTGCCGAACAGGAACGGGCCGCCCGACGCCTCCAGGCAGTCGGTCCAGATGATCTTGATCCGGTCGATATCCGCCTGCGCCCGCGACCAGATTTTGAAGCCGGGGAAATGGCCCTTGAGATTGACCGGCAGCGACGAGCGCAGCGCCGTGAAGCCGGAATGGATTTCGCCGCAGATCGAGCGGCACCGGGCGCGCTGGATGCGGTCCTCCGGCAGCATGCCGGCCTGCGGCATCACCTCGTTGAGATACTCGCCGATCGCAAGCGTATCCCAGACGGTTGCGCCCTCGTGCTGGAGGCAGGGCACCAGGATGGACGAGGAGAGCAGAAGGATCTCCGCCCGCGCCGCCGGATCGTCCGGTGACACGATGTGTTCCTCGAAATCGAGGCCCGAGAATTTGGTCAGCAGCCAGCCGCGCAGCGACCAGGATGAGTAGTTCTTGCTGGTGATCGTCAGTATCGCCTTGGCCATTGCCGCCCCTGCCGCACGTCTGTGATGGCAACCGCCGGCCAGCGTCCGTCATCCGCCGGTGATCCACCCGGACGTCTGGCGCAGCAAGCCACATGCCAGTCGAGCATCCTGTCAAACCGTGACGGGTGGCGTCGGACTTGCATGACAGGGTGGGCTCGGGAGCTTGTTCGATGATGTATCAGGCCTTTCAGAACTACACCGACCTCACATCCCCCTGGCGCACCAGCGCGTCGGCTGCCTTCTCGGTCCTCAACCACCTTCCGGCCGGCTTCACTGACAAGGTCTGGCGTCGCATCGCCGCCGCCTTCGAGCTGATCTCCCGCAGCACGCTGACCTTCCGCCGCCCGGCCTATGGCATCAACACGGTCGTGGTCGGCAACCGGGAGCTTCCGGTGAGCGAGGAGGTCGTCTACCGCACGCCGTTCTGCTCGCTGCTGCATTTCAAGAAGGAGGGCTGGGAGAACCAGCCGCGCGTCCTGCTGGTCGCGCCGATGTCGGGGCATTTCGCCACCCTGCTGCGCGCGACGGTGAAGACCCTGCTGCAGGATCATGACGTCTACATCACCGACTGGCACAATGTCCGTGACATTCCGCTCTCCGCGGGCGCCTTCGCGCTCGATGATTTCACCGAGCATCTGATCACCTTCCTGGATGTGCTGGGGCCGCGCTCGCATATGATCGCGATCTGCCAGCCGTCCGTCTCGGCGCTGGCCGCGGCCGCCATCATGTCGGAGGACAATCACCCCGCGCGTCCCGCAAGCCTCACCCTGATGGCCGGGCCGATCGACACCCGTATCCAGCCGACCAAGGTCAACGAATTCGCCACCAGCCGGCCGCTGAGATGGTTCGAGGACAACATGATCCAGTATGTCCCGGTGCAGTGCGCCGGGGCGTTCCGGCGCGTCTATCCGGGCTATGTCCAGCTCACCGGCTTCGTCAGCATGAATCTGGAACGGCATGTGAAGTCCCATACCGAGCTGATGGACCACGTCGCCAATGGCGAGACCGAGAAGGCGGACACCATCCGCACCTTCTATGATGAGTATTTCGCGGTGATGGACCTGTCGGCGGACTTCTTCATCGAGACCATCCGCGATGTGTTTCAGGAACACAAACTGCCGCAGGGCAAGCTCACCTATCGCGGGCGCATGGTGAATCCGAAGTCGGTGAGCCGCATGGGCCTGCTCACGGTGGAAGGCGAGCGCGACGACATCTGCTCGATCGGCCAGACCGTCGCGGCGCAGGAAATGTGCAGCGGCGTGCGCGCCTATCGCAAGGTGCACCATCTGCAAGCCGGCGTCGGCCACTATGGCGTGTTCAGCGGGCGGCGCTGGAACAATGAGATCTATCCGCTGCTGCGGGACTTCATTCACGTCAATTCGTGAGAACGCCACGGGCTGCTTCACTTCGCCCTGCGTGCCGGGGAGATGGAGCAGGCCGTCGTTGCGGCTACGACTGAGTCTCCGATGATGACCTCGCCAGCCATCGGTCGATGAAGGCGTTGAACCACAGCCGCCCCGCCGCATCGTAGACATAGCGGTCGGCGAAGTGGGTTTCCCGCGGACGTGCGCCGGGCGTGGCCAGGCGCTCATGGCCGCGCGTGGTCCACTGATGCACCATCGCGGTGGTGACATCGGGATGGAATTGCAGGCCGTAGGCAGCGGCGCCGAAACTGAAGGCCTGCACCGGAAACGCATCGCCCTCCGCCAGCAACTCCGCGCCGCGCGGCAGGTCGAAGCCCTCGCGGTGCCACTGATAGACCTGCTGTGGCCAGGGGTCATGGATCGCAAGACCTGCGGCCGTCGGGCGGATCGGATAGTAGCCGATCTCCGCACGGCCCTCGGGATGGCCCGCAACGGTGCCGCCGAGATGCTTCACCAGCATCTGTGCGCCGAGGCAGATGCCGAGAAAGGGCTTGCCTTCGCGCAGCGGCACCCCGAGCCAGTCGATCTCCCGCCGGATGTAGTCGTCGGAATCGTTGGCGCTCATCGGGCCACCGAAGACAACGACTCCATCGTAGTCCGTCAGTGTGTCCGGCAGCGGCTCACCGAAGCGCGGCCGCCGCAGATCAAGGGAGTGGCCGCGTGCGGTGAGCGCCTGTCCGACACGTCCTGGTGTCGAATGTTCCTGGTGCAGCACCATCAAAACAGGTTTGGTCATCGGGCAACGCGATTCAAAAACGCGATGTCGATTTTGAGGCGAGTGACCGGCCGGGTCAAACCGGCGGACAACAATTCAGCTATGTTTTAAGCCGTTTTCAACGCGACCATGCCAACATGCCGAGATACGGGAGCATGATCCACTCCGATCGAACGGATTATGGGCCCGGCTGGTTTTTGTAACGACGCAACTGCCGCTTGGCGATGCCGGCGAGAACCCAGGCCCGCGGCGTCAGCCGCACCAGGATGGTGATGATCTTCAACGGCAGGCTCGGCAGGATCAGCCGCTCGCCGCGCATGAAACCCCGATAGCCCGCTGCGGCCATGTCCTCCGCGGAAATCGTCAGCAGCGTTGGATACTCCTCGTCCACCACGCCGGCGCGCGCCTGGAATTCCGACCGCACCGGACCGGGGCAAAGCGCGGTGACGCGCACGTTGCGGCTTTTCAGTTCCGCATGCAGCGCTTCGCTGAAGGACACGACGTAAGCCTTGGTCGCGTAATAGACCGCCATGCACGGCCCGGGCATGAAGCCGGCGATCGATGCGACGTTGAGAATGCCGCCACGGTGGCGCGCGAGGCTCGACGTCCAGGCCAGCGACAGGTCCGTCAGGGCGCGGACATTGAGGTCGATCATCGCAAGCTGTTCGGCATGGTTGAGCGCGTCGGCACAGCCGACCAGGCCGAAGCCCGCATTGTTGACGACATGCTGCGGCTCGGCTCCCGCCGCCGCCAGAAACTGGTTGATCTTGCCGACCGCCAGCGGGTCGGTGAGGTCGAGCGGCAGCACCAGCGGCCGCTTCGCGCCGCCAGCCGCGATCTCGTCGGCCAGCGCTTCCATCTCCGCCGCGCGGCGGGCGATCAGCACAAGCTCGTGACCATGGCTGGCGAACACGCGGGCCAGCGCTGCACCGATTCCGACAGACGCGCCGGTGATCAGCGTGACGGGGCGCAGCCCGGACATGAGCTTACCCTTCCGAGCCGGAGAGCTTGTTGGCTTCAATCACGCTCTGGCGCAGGTTGACCCGGTCGCGGGACGAGACGCCCAGCAGGTCGGCGACGCGCCAGATCATGTTGTCCTCAAGCTCGGTCGCCTTGCCGTCCACATAGGCGATCTCCCACAGCATCTCGACGATGCGCAGGCGACCCTCCTCGTTCAGCTTGCGGTTGATGAGGCTGGTGAAGCGGTAGAGATCGACCGCCTCCTGCTCGGCTTCCGTCGCCTCGCGGACCAGCTCGTCGGTCATCGCGTCGTCGAGGGCGAAGCGCTGTTGCAGCAGATCGCGCAGCTTGGCGCGTTCGGCGTCGGACACGTTGCCGTCGATGGTTGCCGCATGGACCAGCAGCGCGGCGGCGGCAAGGCGGTAGTCGTTGTCCTGGAAATGGCTCTGGTGGGTCTCGCCCTCGGCGAGGTCGGACAGGAACTTGCGGATCGAGTCGAACATCGGGACAGGCGGCTCCGGTGCGGTCGGATGTCCCGTTGCACGGGTCATGCCGGTTGTCCAGCGGGTGATCACTCCATTTCTTGGCCGTTGAAATTGGCCTGGGTCACGAAGGTGTCATGTGTCGCCGGCCGGTTGCCGGACGTCGCGTAAGCAAGGCTCTGGCGGTTCAATGTTTCAATGCCTGCCCCGGCGATCGTTACCGCTTCGGCATAGGCGCGGTCGGCGAGCCGGACCCGGTTCAGCCGGTCATAGGAGGCGGCGAGGCCGAGCCAGGCCTCCGCATTGCGGGGCTGGTCGGTGACGGCGCGGCGGAAATATTGTTCCGCGAGGCTGAAATTGGCCGCCTGGAACTGGCGTTTGCCCAGGCTGAGATTGCCGTCCTCCGGAGCGGCGTCCGTCGGCTCTGGCGTTGCGGGGCGAGTGGCGACAGTTCCGTTGACCGGGATGACGCCCAGCGCAGCGTCATGGGGCAAGGCTGCGGATTTGGACGGTGTCTGCAATCCGGTCTGCGTGGTGTCCTCGCAGCCCACGAGCCACACCGCGCAGCAGGCTGTCGCAATCAGGATTCGGCTTAGACTTTCACGCATCACACAACGCTCCGGTCTGCCGCACGGACAGTCCGCCTTCCAACCCGCATCCGGAAAGAAGCAATGCAGGGAGCCTAGCGAAAGATGGTTAATTTTCGGGAAACGGCGGTGAGGCGTCCTTTGCAAGAATGTGCAGAACCATCTCCGCAATCGTTCAAGTCGCAGGGCCTCTCCGCTCCCTCCCCCTGAAAGGGGGAGGGTTGGGGTGGGGGTCATTTATAATGGGGTGGGGTCATTTATAAGTTGTGAGTCCGCAAGTTGATCCCCTCCCGACTGCTTCGCAGTCGACCTCCCCTTTGCAAGGGGAGGTTGGGTGCCGAGTTTGTCGCGTGCCCCGGAATGGCGACTTTGCAAAGCTTTCCTTAAGGGACATCAGGTCGTCCGCGGCTGGGTCGTGAAGATGACCGCGGCCGCGATCAGGGTCGCAAGGCCGAGCACGATGAACAATTCCGATGTCGTCAATCCCAGCATCTGCAGCACGGCGACGATGACGGTGCTCGACGCCATGAATGCCGCATTGAGGACATTCACGGCGGCCACCGTGCGGGCGCGATAGTCCGGTCCGGCCCAGGCCTGCACGGCGGCGAACACCGGCACGATATAGAGACCGCCAGCGATAGCGAGGCCGGCGAGATCGATGCCGACACGGATGCCGGTGAATGTCGCAAACACACTGCCGATGTCCTGCATCATCGCGGCCGGCGCGTGTCCCCAGGTCGCAAGGCCGAGATCGATCGCACATACGGCGATCAGCACCGCGCCGATATAGGTTGGCGTCAGCAGGAGCCGCCCGGCCAGGATCTTTGCCGCCAGCCCCGAGCCGATCGCAATCGCGATCGAGAAGATCGCCAGGCAGGCGGTGACCACCAGTTCGTTGCCGCCCAGCACATTCTTGACCATCGGCGGCAGCAGCGACAGCGCGACCACGCCCGCGAGCCAGAACCAGCTGGTGCTCAACCCGCCCCACCACAGCCGGTAGTCGCCATGGAGATGGCGGATCAGCGCCCAGGTCGAGGCGAAGATATTG
>Ga0180223_1001369_pt1 | contig 19131 bp, 19 predicted proteins | sample eDN5th30CKraftOP_FD_151337 | JGI IMG/M metagenome (GOLD analysis project Ga0180223, IMG submission 151337) | Enriched Organic Plus compost microbial communities from Emeryville, California, USA - eDNA 5th pass 30_C Kraft OP (version 2) (version 2) ...
CCTCGACCTTGCGGATGCAGTCCTGCGCCAGCCGCGCCGCCGGCCCGCCGATCGAGCCGAGATAGAAGCCGCCATGCGTCTTGCAGGCCTCGCGCACCGCGGCCGAGCGGTTGCCCTTGGCCAGCATCACCATCGAGCCGCCGAAGGACTGGAACTGGTCGACGAAGGAATCCATGCGTCCCGCCGTGGTCGGACCGAAGGAGCCGGAGGCGAAGCCTTCCGGCGTCTTGGCCGGGCCGGCGTAGTAGACCGGGTGGTTCCTGAAATAGTCCGGCATGCCCTGCCCGCTCTCCAGCCGCTCGCGGATCTTCGCGTGGGCGGCGTCGCGCGCGACGATGATGGTGCCCGTCAGCGAGAGCCGCGTCTTCACCGGGTACTGCGAGAGTGTGGCGAGAATCTCGCTCATCGGCCGGTCGAGGTCGACCTCGACGACATCGCCGCCGAGCCCGGCCTCGTCGACATCGGGCAGGTATTTCGACGGATCGGTCTCCAGCGCCTCCAGGAAGATACCATCCTTCGTGATCTTCCCCTTGGCCTGGCGGTCGGCCGAGCAGGAGACGCCGAGCCCGATCGGCAGCGAAGCGCCGTGGCGCGGCAGGCGGATGACGCGCACGTCATGGCAGAAATACTTGCCGCCGAACTGCGCGCCGACGCCGAGGGATTGCGTCAGCCTGTGGATCTCCTCCTCCATCGCGAGATCGCGGAAGGCGTGGCCGCTGGCCGAGCCCTGCGTCGGCAGTTCGTCGAGATATTTGGTCGAGGCGAGCTTGACGGTCTTGAGGTTCTGCTCGGCCGAGGTGCCGCCGATGACGATGGCGAGATGATAGGGCGGGCAGGCCGCCGTGCCGAGCGTCAGGATCTTCTCCTTCAGGAAGGCGATCATCCGGTCCTTCGTCAGCAGCGAGGGCGTCGCCTGGAACAGGAAGGTCTTGTTGGCCGAGCCGCCGCCCTTGGCGACGAAGAGGAATTTGTAGTCGTCCTCGCCTTCCGCATAGATGTCGATCTGCGCCGGCAGGTTGGTCGCGGTGTTCTTCTCCTCGAACATGGAGAGGGCTGCAACCTGGGAATAGCGCAGATTGCGCTTGAGATAGGCGTCGTGGACGCCCTCGCCCAAAGCCGCCTCGTCCTGCCCTTCGGTCCAGACCATGCGGCCCTTCTTGCCCATGATGATCGCCGTACCGGTGTCCTGGCACATCGGCAGCACGCCGCCTGCGGCGATATTGGCGTTCTTCAAGAGATCATAGGCGACGAAGCGGTCGTTCGCGGTCGCCTCGGGATCGTCGAGGATCTTGGCGAGCTGGGCGAGATGGGCCGGGCGCAGCAGGTGGTTGATGTCGATGAAGGCCTGCTCGGAGAGCCGGCGGATCGCCTCGCGCGAGACGGTCAGGACCTCGCGGCCGCCGATCGTCTCGACGCTGACGCCCTCGCTGCCGAGCTTGCGGTAAGGCGTCCTGTCCTCGCCGAGAGGAAAGAGATCGACATGCGTATAGGCCATGGCCAGCGGCTCCAAAGCGGAATGCGCCGCGCATGGCTGGCGCGGCGCCGGTCTGGCCGGGGTCATAGCCGGTCGAACGCCGGGGTCCAAGCAGTCTTTAATCAGTACAGATCGAGAGGTTGCGGAACGGCGCGCCGCGCCCTTGCGAGCCCGCGGGCCCTGCCTTCGACAGGCCTGAGGAGAGGCTCCGCGCAGCATCCCGGGAACTCGGCTGAACGGCTCACCCGTCCTGCTGGGTCGCTTCGAAGCTCTCGCTTCTCGCAATGACGGCGGAAACTCAGGCCGCTTGCGCTGCCGACTCCGCCAGCACGGCGTAGATCGCCGCCGGATCGCGGATCTTGCGGATCTGCTCCAGCACCGGCTGGTTGCGCAGCACGCGCGCGACCCGCGCCAGCGCCTTGAGATGGTCGGCGCCGGCGCCCTCCGGCGCGATCAGCACGAAGATGATGTCGACGGGCTGGCCGTCCAGCGCGTCGAAATCGATCGGCTTGTCGGCCCGTGCGAACAGGCCGACAAGCCGGTCTGTGCCGGGCATGCGGCCGTGCGGGATGGCGATGCCGTCGCCGATGCCGGTCGAGCCGAGGCGCTCGCGCTGCAGCAGCGCCTCGAAGATCTCGCGCTCGGGAAGACCCGTGAGAGTGGCGGCATGCTGGGCAAGCTCCTGCAGAGCCTGCTTCTTGCCGTTGGCCCGCAGCGGCGAGATCACCGCGGCTGGGCTCAGGAGATCGGTCAGCGTCATTCGCCCGTCCATGCATGTCCCGTGCCGCCGAAAAGCGGCAAACGGGTCAAGTTTCGACGGCCGGTGCGGTCATTCCGCCGGCCTTATGACAACGATGCCGGCGGGTCGATCCAGCCGATGTTACCGTCGCGGCGGCGATATACGATGTTCATGCGCCCATTGCCAGCATGACGAAAGACGACGACCGGAGCGCCGGTGAGATCGAGTTCGGCGACGGCGTCGCCGACGGTCAGGCTGTGCAGGGATTTGGTCGATTCGGCGACGATGACCGGGTTGTCGGCACCCGAGTCACCGTCGACCTCCTCGATCTCGTCCCCTGGGGCGGCGATCACATAGCTGGGGATTTCGATCCCGGCGTCACGGCCATTGGCAGCGGTGCGGTCCTTCAGCCGGCGCTTGTAGCGCCGCAGCCGCTTCTCGATGCGCTCGGCCATCTTGTCGAGGCTGGCATAGGCATCATGGGCGGTGGCGGTGGCTTCCAGCGTGATCCCGGAGGAGAGATGGATGACCGTGTCGGTGCGAAAGGCAGAACCGTCCTTGTCGACGGTGACATGCCCCTGATAGCCGCCCTCGTAATATTTGTTGACGGCCGCAGCGACCCGCTCCTCGGCCTGGCCGCGCAGGGCCTCGCCGACATCGAGATTCTTGCCGGAGATTCGCAAGCTCATGGACTGCTTCCCCTTGTTAGCCATGGCCAGTGTTCGGCCATCCAGAGGAGCTAAGGACTGCGAGTCCGGGATGTCAATGAGCCACGCCCCTCATGACATCCATGCGGCGGCGCTTTGGAACAAAATCGCCCCGGAGCGGATTCGCGCAGGCCGAATCCGCGCGGCCGGCACGTTCTCCAACGCCCGCTGATTTGACGGGGAATCCCGCTTTGACGTGGAACCCCGCCGTCATTCCGGGGCGGGCCGTAAGGCCCGAGCCCGGAACCCATGAACACGGTCCTGGATGAGAAAGTGCGTCGGATCGGCGTTTTTTAAGGAACCGTCGTGTTCATGGGTTCCGGGCTCTTCGCTGCGCGAAGCCCCGGAATGACGGGGTGGTGGTTCCGGCGCGATCGGCAGCTTCTAGCGTCCGCCCAGCGCCATCGCGACCTTTTCGCGCCGCCGCTCCATGGAGGACGGAATCCTGAGCGATTCCCGGTATTTCGCCACGGTGCGCCGGGCGATATCGATGCCGCCCGCCTTGAGCCGGGTGACGATGGCATCGTCCGAGAGCACCTCGCGCGGGCTCTCCTCGTCGATCATCTGCTTGATCCGGAAACGCACCGCCTCCGCAGAATGGGCCTCGCCATAGCCGGTCGCGGCGATCGCCGCCGAGAAGAAATACTTCATCTCGAAGACGCCGCGCGAGCAGGTCAGGTACTTGTTCGAGGTGACGCGCGAAACGGTCGATTCGTGCATGCCGATGGCATCGGCGACGGTCTTGAGGTTGAGCGGCCGCAGATGCTCGACGCCATGGGCGAAGAAGCCGTCCTGCTGGCGCACGATCTCGCTGGCGACCTTCAGGATGGTGCGGGCGCGCTGCTCCAGCGAGCGGGTCAGCCAGTTCGCCGTCTGCAGGCATTCGGCGATGAAGGCGCGATCCTGGTCGCTGCGGGCCGCTTTCGAGACGCGGGCGTGATAGGTCTGGTTGACCAGCAGGCGCGGCAGCGTGTCGGGGTTGAGGTCGATCAGCCAGGAGCCGTCGGGCGCGGCGCGGATGAAGACGTCGGGCACGACGGTCTCGGCCGCCGAGCCGCCGAAGGCCCGGCCGGGCTTGGGATCGAGCCGGCGGATCTCGGCGACCATGTCCGCGATGTCCTCGTCGTCGACGCCGCAGACGCGCTTCAGCGCGGCGAAGTCGCGTCTGGCGACGAGAGGCAGGTTGGCGACCAGCGCCTGCATGGCCGGGTCGAAGCGGTCGCGCTCGCGCAACTGGATCGCCAGGCATTCGGCGACGTCGCGGGCCGCCACGCCGGAGGGGTCGAAGCCCTGGATGACGGCCAGCACCGCCGCGACCCGCGCGACAGTGACGCCGAGCCGCCCGGCCAGATCCGCGACCGGCTCGCCGAGATAGCCGCTGTCGTCGACCGCGTCGATCAGATGGCGCCCGATGATCCGGTCGCCGGGGTCGCTGACGGCGAGGTCGAGCTGGGCGCTCAGATGGTCATGCAGCGACAATTCGGCGGTGAGGCTGCTCTCGAAGCCCTCGGCCCCCTCCTCGAAGGAGCCACCCGAGGAACCGTAGCTGCCGCCGATCACCGGCAGCACTTCGGCCCCGGCGGCGTCGCTGCGCGCCGCGCTCGGCTGCTCCGCCGGAAAGACGTTGTCGAGGCTGGTGCCGAGGCGCCCTTCCATGCCTTCCAGCGTGTTCAGGCTCTCGGCGCGTGCGAAACTCTCGGCATCGGCCGCGAGCGGACCGTCCGGGCCGCCCGCCTCAGCCGGCAGATCGGCGCCCTCGTCGCGCTCCAGCAGCGGATTGCGCTCCAGCTCGCCCTCGACGAAGTTCTGGAGCTCGAGATGGGACAACTGGAGAAGCTTGATCGCCTGCAGGAGCTGCGGCGTCATCACCAGGGACTGCCCCTGGCGCAATTCCATGCGCGGCATCATCGCCATGCGCGAAAGGCCCTTCTGCGACGGCGCGCCAGCGGCACGCTTCTTGCTTTAGGAAAGGACCCTAACGTCCGAACGGCGCCGCGTCAAAGCCCCTGCCACCGATCCGGGCAAGGCCGGTTAACAGGCTGCTCCATCGTCATTGCGAGGAGCCAAGCGATGAAGCAAGGCAGCGGCGGTCGCGCTCACCATCCCCCCGGACTGCTTCGCCGCGCTCGCAATAACGGCAAGACAGCCACGCCTCAGAGGCGGAAATCCTCGCCGAGATAGACCCGGCGCACATCGGGATTGGCGATGATCTCGGCCGGAGAGCCCTCGGTGAGCACGCGGCCGGAATGGATGATGTAGGCGCGGTCGACGAGGCCCAGCGTCTCGCGGACATTGTGGTCGGTGATCAGCACGCCGATGCCGCGATCGGTGAGCTGGCGGACCAGCGCCTGGATGTCGCCCACCGCGATCGGGTCGATGCCGGCGAAGGGCTCGTCGAGCAGGATGAAGGAGGGCTTGCCGGCGAGCGCGCGGGCGATCTCGCAGCGGCGGCGCTCGCCGCCCGAAAGCGCGATCGAGGGCGCCTTGCGCAACCGCGCGATGCTGAACTCCTCCAGGAGCTGGTCGAGCTGGCGTTCGCGCGCCTTGCGGTTGGGCTCGACCACCTCGAGCACGGCGCGGATGTTGTCCTCCACCGTCAGGCCGCGGAAGATCGAGGCCTCCTGCGGCAGATAGCCGATGCCGAGCCGGGCGCGCTGGTACATCGGCAGCGGCGTGATGTCGTTGCCCTCGAGCGAGATGACGCCGAGATCGGCCCCGACCAGCCCGGTGATCATGTAGAAGATCGTGGTCTTGCCGGCCCCGTTGGGGCCGAGCAGGCCGACCGCCTCACCCTGGCGCAGATAGAGGCTGGCGTCGCTGACGACGGTGCGCCCGCCATAGCTCTTGCGCAGCCCCGACACCGCCAGGATGCCCGGCCCGCCGATCGCGGCCGCGACCTGGCGGGCGTCGCCCGGGCGGGCCGCGTCCGGCCTGCGCCCGAACAGGCCGCGCAGGCGCGACAGCACGCCCCGGCCGTTCGCGGCCTTCACCGGTGTCGTCGGAGTGCGGAGGGGAGCTTCGGAGACGGTCACTTCGGGCCGGATCGCTTGAGACAACTCAGTTCGTCGGCTTGGCGCCGGCGGCAGGCTTCGCACCGGGCTTGCCGGCATCCGCCTTGTTCGCGTCGGTCGAGTTCGGCACGAAGAAGCCCTGCACGCGACCGCCCTTGCTGGTCTCGACATTGGCGACGCCGGTCACCGTATTGTAGGTCAGCTTCTCGCCGCGGGTGATGTTGGGCCCGTCGTTGAGCGCGACGTTGCCGGTCATGATCACGAGATTGTTGGCGCGGTCGAATTCGGCGTTGTCGGAGGTCGCGGCCTGCGTCTTGGAGACGACGGTGACCGGCCCCTTGCAGAGGATGCGCTTGATCGAGCTGTCGTTGGCCGGGTCCTTGCCGCCCGCCGCGGGGGCCGGCGCCGCAGGCGCGGCCGCCTTGCCGGAAGCGGCGGCGCCCTGCCCGCCGCGCCCTTCATAGAGCACGGTCATCACGGTGCAGCGCACGGTCGTCTCGCCCTGGACGGCGACGACGTTGCCGGTGAAGACCGCCTTGTTCTCCTTGTCGAGAACGTCGAGCTTGTCGGCGTCGATCTTGATCGGCTCCTTGCTGTCGCCGCCCAGGCCACCGAGCGGCGAGGAGGCGTTGCCGCCCTTCTGCCTGGGTTGGGCGAAGCCGTCCTGGGATGCCGCCAGAAGCGCGAGACCGGCGGCCGCCAGCAGCGTGGCGACCCGGCGCGCGCGCATGAAACGGAACGTCTGAGCCGGGGCTCTCATGTCACTGCCTCTTTTCATTGCCTTGCGGAGCCGCGGAACCGGCGGAAGCCGCCGGATTCGCCTTCAACAGTTCCGGCATCGGCGTGCTGCCCTCGCGCTCGGGTCCGGCGATGGTTCCGGCCGGCGCGTTCTTGATCAGCACCCGTACACGTCCTTCGAAGGCGATCACCTCGCCGTTGTTCTTCACGTCGAGCGTGTTCGCGTCAACCGTCGTCTGGTCCATATGGACGGTCACGGGCTCCTTCGAGGCGACCGTCCCGGCCTTGAAGTCGACATCGGCGGTCCGCATGCTCATGTCGTGGCCGCTCTCGGTGCGGATCTTGACGTCGTCGACGAGCCTGAGCTTCTCCTTCTGCGTATCGAAGAGCCCGGTCCTCGCATTGACCGTCACCCAGCCCTCGCGCTCCATCTGGATGCGAGCGATGAGGGTCTGCAGCTCGATCTGCGTCGGGTTGCGGATCTCCTGATAGGCGTTCTCGGCCGTCACCTGATAGGGCCGGTTGTCCTTGCGGTAGCCGGAGAGCTTCGGCGTCTCCATCTTGACCTTGCCGCCGGAGATGCCGACCGAGCCGATCGAGACGTTCTGGAGCTTGCCGCGCAGCGGATTGAGGAACGGCACGACGATCAGGCCGAGCACCGAGGCCACGGCGACGATCGGGATGGCCCGGCGCAGGATGCGGACGAGCCGGGTGTGCCGCTGCGCCGCCACGAAGGCGGCCTTCCGGCGCAGGGCATGCGCCGATAGCCCGGCGGTCGGGTTATTGAAGGTCATCGCCACAGTCATGCCCCGCGCAATGGCAGTCGCTCACGGCTTTTTCGTGTCGCCGGACGAACCGCATCGCGCCCCCGCGCCGCTCGCCCCTCGGAAGGGGAGCGGGAAATCCCCCCGCTCTCGCGCGCAGACTGACGCCGCAAACCTTAGAAAATGTCAAGTATGGGCGAAGATATCCGTCTCTTCCCAGCCGGCGAGATCCAGTTCGGCGCGATAGGGCAGGAAGTCGAAGCAGGCTTTGGCGAGATGGCCCCGCCCCTCGCGCGCCAGCATCGCCTCGAGCTTCTGGTGCAAAGCGTGCAGATGCAGCACGTCGGAGGCGGCGTAGGCGAGCTGGGCCTCGCTCAGCGCGTCGGCGCCCCAGTCCGAAGACTGCTGCTGCTTCGACAGTTCGACCCCGAGCAGCTCCCGCACCAGGTCCTTCAGCCCGTGGCGGTCGGTATAGGTGCGGGCCAGCTTCGAGGCGATCTTGGTGCAGTAGACCGGCGCGGTGACGACGCCGAAGGCATGGCGCAGCACGGCGACGTCGAAGCGGGCGAAATGGAAGAGCTTGAGCACCGCCGGATCCTCCAGCAGGCGGACCAGGTTCTTCGGCCGCCCGGCGTCCTTCGGGATCTGCACGACATCGGCCGTCCCGTCCCCGCGCGAAAGCTGGACGACGCAGAGCCGGTCGCGATGCGGGTTGAGGCCGAGCGTCTCGGTGTCGATCGCGACGCTCGCCCCGGCCTCGTAGCCGTCCGGAAGATCGCCGCGATGGAAACGGATGGTCATGCTCGAAAACCTCACTGCTCCGGCGGCTTCGGCCGGCACGTCGATACAGGGGCGGATTCGACGCCTCCGGAGGGAGATCCCGCCGCCACAAGCCTTCGCAGCTAGCGGCCCGCCTCGCCGCGTTCAAGCCTTTTCTGAGGCCGGACAAGGATTTGGGATCGCGTTAACCTTTTATTCACCATAAGCTTCAATCCGCCGCGTCGGCATGCGAGAAGATCGGCAACGGAGCCCGACTCATGTCCCCGATCCGCCTGTTCACCGATCTCGACGGCCGTATCGGCCTCAGGGCCTTCTGGCTCGGCAGCGCCACGGTCGCGCTCGCCCTGTTCGCGGTCCAGCGGATCGCCCCGCACCTGACCGACCCGGCCTCGGCGGTGCAGGCGGTCGCCTTCGCCAAGGCCTTCGCGCTGTTCCCCTGGTCGGCGCTCGCCGCGAAGCGGGCGCGGGACCGCGGCGGCTCCTCGCTGTTCGGCATCCTGCTGGTCTGCGCCATCGTCCTGCCGGAACAGTTGCTGCCGCATGTGCCGTTCGGCTGGCGCCCCTCGATGGAGGCGATCGGGACGATCGCCTGGGTCGTCGCCTTCATCGATCTCGGCCTGATGCCCTCCGCGCAGCGGAACCCCGACGAATCCGGGCTTGCGACAGCCGTGGCGGGTGCTAAAGCGGCGGAATGACCGCCGCACCGACCACCGCCCTATCTCCGCTCGATTTCGACCCCGCCGACCCGGTCGCGCTGACGCAGGCGCTGGTGCGCTGCCCCTCGGTGACGCCGGCCGAGGCCGGCGTGCTCGCGCTGCTGGAGCGGGTGCTGGCGGCGGAAGGCTATGCGGTGCACCGCCCGGTCTTCAGCGAGCCCGGCATGCCGGATGTCGAGAACCTCTATGCCAGGATCGGCAGCGAAGGCCCGGTCTTCGTCGTCGCCGGCCATGTCGACGTCGTGCCGGTCGGCGACGAGGCCGCCTGGACGCGGGCGCCCTTCGCGGCCGAGATCGCGGACGGCGTCCTCTACGGCCGCGGCGCCTGCGATATGAAGGGCGGGCTGGCCGCGATGGTCTCGGCCGCGATCCGCTATCGGCGCGAAAACCCGGAGGCGCCGGGCTCGATCGCCTTCCTGGTCGCCGGCGACGAGGAGGGGCCGGCGGTCAACGGCACGGTGAAGCTGCTCAAATGGGCGCATGAGCGCGGCGAGCGCTTCGACCATTGCCTGCTCGGCGAGCCGACCAACCCGGCGGCGATGAGCGACATGATCAAGATCGGCCGGCGCGGCTCGCTGACCGGGGAGCTCACCGTCAACGGCATCCAGGGGCATGTCGGCTATCCGCATCTCGCCGACAATCCGATCCGCGGCATGGTGCGCCTGCTGGCCGCGCTCGATGCCACGCCCCTCGACCGGGGCACGCAGCATTTCGACGCGAGCAACCTCGAAGTGACGACGCTCGATGTCGGCAATCCGGCGACCAACGTCATCCCGGCGCAGGCCAGGGCCGTCTTCAACATCCGCTTCAACGACCTGTGGACGCCGGAGACGCTCGCCGCCGAGATCGAGCGCCGATTGCGCGAGGCCGCCGGCAACACGGTGCGCTACGAGATCCGCTTCCGGCCGACCAACTCCGTCGCCTTCCTGACCGAGCCCGGCCCCTTCGTCGCGATGGTCGCCGACGCGGTCGAGACCGAGACCGGCAAGCGGCCGGCGCTCTCCACCACCGGCGGCACCTCGGACGCCCGCTTCATCAAGAGCTACTGCCCCGTCGTCGAATACGGCGTCGTCGGCAAGACCATGCACCAGGTCGACGAATGCGTCTCCGTCGCCGACCTCGTCGCGCTGGAGCGGATCACGCACCGCCTGCTCGCCAGCTATTTTGCAATGCAGCATAGGGCTTGACGTTCCCGCCCGGGGCGCCATTATGGGCTTAGACGAAAGTCTAAGATCCTGTGATGGAGTTCGCGATGAGGCTCGATGCCGACGACGTCGCGCGGTCGCTGCGCGGTTCCTGGCGCCTGATGACGAAGGGCGCCGAAGCGCTTCGGGAACTCGACCTCAGCCGCGACGGGTTCTGGCGCTCCTTCCTGGCCTTCGCGCTGATGCTGCCCGCCACGGTCGCGATCCTCGCCGCGATGCGGCAGGCGGCCGGCCTCGGCAACGAAGCCGGGCTGTTCGGAACGCCGGCCCTGACGCTCGCAGTGGTGGCCGCCCTCTCCCTCGCCGTTCTGGCGGTGCCGGCCTTCCTCGTCCTGATCCGGCCCGAGCTGGTGCAGTCGCGGCGCTTCACCGGCTTCGTCATCGCCTGGAACTGGAGCGGCATCGTCTCGGCCAGCCTGATGGCCGTCCCGGCGACGGTCTACGCGCTCGGCTGGGCGCCGGCCGGGCTGGCGCTGGTACAGTCGGCCTTCTTCGCCGCGATCGTGCTGCGCCTGCGCTACTGCGTGGCGCGGGCCGCCTTCGGCGCGGGCAGCTCCATCGCGCCGCTGCTCGTGGTCGCCAGCATCGTGCTCGACTATGGCGTGATCCGCACTTTCGGGCTGGCCTGAGGCCGAGCTGGAAACGCGGCTGGAGCATCGGCTTTTCCCAAAAACCGCGTTCCGTTTTCCGGGCCGGTGCTCTAAGCGCATCGGACCGAAAAGTGGAATCCACTTTTCGGAAGAATCCGATGCACCAGCAATGAGATAGATCATCGTTACCGCGTCCGAAAGGACGCGCGATGATTTAGTAATCCACGCCGGCCAGATAGAGCCCGCAGGACGGAGCCAGCGCCGCGCATTGCGCGCGGTCGCGCGCCGCCAGCACCTCGCCCAGCTTCCGCTCCGGCCAGCGCCCGGCGCCGACCATCTTCAGCGAGCCGACGATCGAGCGGACCTGATGGTGCAGGAAGGAGCGGGCATGGGTGTAGACCACGATCTCGCCGCCCTCGCGCCGGACATCGAGCCGGTCGAGCGTGCGGACCGGGCTGTTGGCCTGGCATTCGGCGGCGCGGAAGGTGGTGAAGTCGTGCTTGCCGAGCAGGGCCTTGGCGGCGCGGTCCATCGCCTCGTGGTCGAGCCTCACCGGCACGTGCCAGACGCGGTTGCGGTCCAGCGCGGGCGGGGCGCGCCGGTCGAGAATGCGGTAGATGTAGTAGCGGCGCTTCGCCGAGAGGCGGGCGTCGAAATCCCCCGGCACGATCTCGGCGTGGAGCACGCTGACCGGCACCAGCGCCTTGAGCCGGGCGTTGCTGGCGTCGCGCACCACATCGGTGCGCCATTCCCTGTCGAGATCGACGTGGGCGACCTGGTGGAGGGCGTGGACGCCGGCATCGGTGCGCCCGGCGCAATGCAGCCGCACGGGATGGCCGCAGAAGGCCTCGACTGCCTCCTCGACGCTCTGCTGCACCGACGGATCGCTCGCCTGGCGCTGCCAGCCCGAGAAGCGCGTGCCGTCATATTCGATGACGAGCTTGTAGCGCGGCATCAGGCGCTCATCCCATTCTCCGGACCGTCATCCCGGACAAGCCGCGATAGCGGCGCCGACCCGGAAGCCATGCCCGAAGCGTTCCGGCACCGACCCCGGCTTTCCGCTTCGCCCCGCCCGGGATGACCGCGTGAGAAACCACCTCATCAAAGCCTGTCGCCCGCCCCGAGCCGGGCGCCGCGCAGGAATTCGGCTCCGCTCATCGGCGCCTTGCCGGCGCGCTGCACCTGGAGCAGCTTCACCGCCCCGACCGCGCAGGCGACCGTGCCCTCGTCGTCGAGCAGGGTGCCCGGCTCGGCCGCTCCGCCGGCGCGCGCCGTGCGCAGGATCTTGAGCCGTTCCGGACCCTTGCCGAGATCGATCTCGGCGAAGGCACCGGGAAAGGGCGAGAGGCCGCGCACGAGATCGTGCACCTGCTGGGCGGGCCGGGCCCAGCTCAGCTTCGCCTCGGCATTGGCGATCTTGCCGGCATAGGTGACGCCCTCCTCCGCCTGCGGCGTGAAATGCAGGGCGCCGCGGCCGAGCGCCGCGAGCGCGCGCACCATCAGATCGGCGCCGAGGACGCTGAGCCCGTCATGCAGCTCTCCCGCCGTCATGTCCGGGCCGATCGCCAATGTCTCGACCATGCCGACCGGGCCGGTATCGAGCCCGGCCTCCATCTTCATCACGCAGACGCCGCTCTCGGCATCGCCGGCCATGATGGCGCGCTGGATCGGCGCGGCGCCGCGCCAGCGCGGCAGCAGCGAGGCATGCAGGTTGAGGCAGCCCAGCTCCGGCAGGTCGAGGATCGCCTGCGGCAGGATCATGCCATAGGCGACGACGACCGCGACATCGGCCTGATGGGAGGCGAAGATCCCGGCCTGCTCGTCGCTCTTCAGGCTGGCGGGGGTCAGGACCGGGATGCCGAAGCGCTCCGCCGCCTTATGCACCGGCGAGGGCCGCAGCTCCAGCCCGCGGCCCGCCTGCGCGGGTGCGCGCGTATAGCAGGAGACGACCTCGTGGCCCTGGCCGACGATCTCGGTCAGCACCGGCACCGCGAAATCGGGCGTGCCCATGAAGATGACGCGCAAACTCATATGCTGAACATAACTCCGTAGCGGCCGTCAGCCCGGGCTACCGCAGGGCGACCCGGGATCCATGCCTGAACCTTATTTGCCGCCGCGCCGGCACGGCTCCCGGACCTGCGCCTGGCTCCGCCCGGGAGGCGGCCGGCGGAACCGAAAACCTCAGGCCGCCGAGCGCTTGGCGGCCTTGGCGAATTTCTTGGTGACGCGCTCGCGCTTCAGCCGCGAGAGATGGTCGATGAAGAGCACGCCGTTGAGATGGTCGATCTCGTGCTGGAGGCAGGTGGCGAGCAGCCCCTCGGCCGCGATCTCCTGCGTCTTGCCGTCGAGACCGGTATAGCGGACCTTGACCTGCGCCGGCCGCTCGACCTCCTCGTAATAATCCGGGATCGAGAGGCAGCCTTCCTCGTAGACGCTGAAATCCTCCGAGGACCAGGTCACTTCGGGATTGATGAAGACCTGCGGTTTCTTCGGCTCCGGCTCCTCGTCGTCCTTCGCCTCGCGCTTCGACAGGTCCATGGTCACGATGCGCAGCGGCACGCCGACCTGGATCGCGGCCAGCCCGATGCCGGGCGCGTCGTACATGGTCTCGAACATGTCGTCGACCAGCGTCCGGATCTCGGGCGTGACGGTCTCGACCGGATTCGAGACGAGCCGGAGCTGGCTGTCGGGCAGGATGACGAGCGGGCGAATGGCCATGGGATTCCGCAGGAAAAGAGCTGTTGAGCCCGGGACATAAGCATTTGTGGGCAGGCGGTCAAACTGTTCCGCTTTCGTTCGCCATCCGCGTGCGAATCGGTTAGCTTTCCCGGATGAACGCCATCGCCTTCACCCTGCTCGAACGACCCGTGACCTGGGCGGAAGCGGCGCTCGGCTTCGCGGGCTTGAGCCTCGCATTGCTGCTGATCGCGGTGGTGGCGAGCTGGCGCGGCAGCCGCAGCCGCGCGATCGAGGCCGCGATGGCGGCCGAGCGCGCCCGCGAGATGGACGACAAGGTCGCGGAGATGAACCGCCAGCAGGCCGAGCTCGCGGGGCGGATGCAGTCGATGGCCGAGATCCTCTCGACAAGGCAGGGCGACCTCGCCCGCCTCGTCGCCGAGCGGATGGACGGCTTGCGCCAGCAGGTCGGCGCCGGGCTCGAGCGCAACGTCCAGCAGACCAGCGAAAGCCTCGGCAAGCTGCAGGAGCGGCTGGCCGTGATCGACACCGCCCAGAAGAACCTGACCGACCTCACCTCGGAAGTTGTGACGCTCCGCGACGTGCTCGCCAACAAGCAGGCGCGCGGCGCCTATGGCCAGGGCCGGATGGAGGCGATCGTCCGCGATGGGCTGCCCGCCGCCTTCTTCGCCTTCCAGCCGCAATTGTCGAACGGGCGCCGGCCGGACTGCCTCGTGACGCTGCCCGGCGACGGGCGCGGCCTCGTCATCGACGCCAAATTCCCGCTGGAGAGCTTCACCCTGCTGCGTGAGGCGCGTGGCGAGGAGGCGAAGAAGGCCGCCGGCCAGCGCGTGCGCAGCGATGTCGGCGTGCATGTGAAGGATATCGCCGAGCGCTATTTCCTGCCCGGCGAGACGCAGGACGTCGCGCTGCTCTTCGTGCCGTCCGAATCGATCTATGCCGACCTGCACGAGCATTTCGACGATGTCGTGCAGCGGGCGCACCGGGCCCGCGTGATGATCGTCTCGCCCTCGCTGCTGGCGCTGGCGATCCAGCTCATGCAGTCGCTGGTGCGCGACGCGCGGATGCGCGAGGAGGCCCGCGTCATCCAGACCGAGGTCGGCAAGCTGCTCGACGACGTGCGCCGGCTGGGCGAGCGCGTCGACAAGCTCGACACGCATTTCCGCCAGGCGCAGGAGGATGTCGGCCAGATCAAGACCTCGGCCGGCAAGGTGACAAGCCGGGCCGAGAAGATCGGCGCGCTCGAATTCGACGACGAGACAAGCGAGCCGAAGCTGCCCTTCGCCAAGGGGCTGGAGCTGAAGCGCGCTGCGGAATAAGTCCCGCGGGGTCGCGGCGCGCCAGCGTCGGCCGCCCTATCTGTGAGGCGGCAAGGTCCGCTCCGCCTCGGCGATCAGGCTCTCCTGCCCCTGGGTCGGACCGCCATGGAGCGCGGCGACGCGGCGCAGCATGGCGAAGAGCTCGCCGAACTCCGCCACCGTCAGATGGGGGCGCATCAGATCGCGCAGGTCGAGCATCGCCATGGTCCGCGACGGCGCGCGCGAGACGGCGTGCTGCGCCAGCGCCAGGCGCTCCTCCAGATCGGCTCCGTATTCGAGGATCACCTTCATTTCGGAGCGGATCATGTCGCGCTGCTCGCTGGTCGGCTCGCCGCGTTCGGACGCCACCAGGCACATCAGCGCGACGGCGCCGTCCCGCGTTTCCGGCAGGGTGCGCAGCGCGACGCGGCGCGCCTCCGTCTCCGCTTCAGCGCGCCGCTGCTGCAGCTTCTCGCGATGCTTCTGCTGGCCGCGGGAGGCCAGCGAATCGCGCAGATATTCCATGCCGCCACCCCAGAGCATCCAGTAGATCACGCCGGTGAAGACGGCTCCGACGATGGCGGCAATGACTGGCATGACAGGCTCTCCGCAATATCAGCGCTCAAATCGCTCCGGTCGCGGACGGGGGCCGGACATAATCGTCCGCGCCCGAAACCGGAGGAATCCGTTATGCCCGCTCGAACAGGGTCGGCTCAAGCGGGAGCGCAGGATCGGATGGCGATGTGACGCCTTTTTTGCTCAGCCGCGATTGAGCGCGGCGGAAAGCTCCGGCTTGACGTTCAGCGTCTGGAACACGACGCAGTAGCGCTCGGTGAGCTTCAGCAGCGTGTCGAGCTTCTCCTGCGGCGCATCGGTCTCGACGTCGAAGGAGAGCCGGATCGCCTTGAAGCCGACGGCGGCGTCCCGGGCGACGCCGAGCGTGCCGCGGAAGTCGAGATCGCCCTCGGCACGGACGACGCCCTTCTTCAGCTCGATCTCGAGCGCGGTCGCGACCGCCTTCAGCGTCACGCCGGCGCAGGCGACCAGCGCCTCCAGCAGCATGTCGCCGGAGCAGAGCTCGGCGCCCGAGCCGCCTGTCGCCGGGTGCAGGCCGGCGAGCGCGATGGCGCGGCCGGTCTCGACCTTGCAGGCGATATGCTGGTCGTCGAGCTCGCCCCGGGCCTTGAGCGTGACCACCGCCGCCTCGGGGTTGCTGCGGTATTCGTCCTTGAGCGGAGCCTGCAGGGAGCGCAGCGCGGTGACGTCCATGGAACCAATCCTCCCGTTCACATCATGTTGGGGGCGCCAGGGCGGCGCGTCAGGCGGCTGATAGGCCGATGCGTGTCGCGAAGCCAGCGCGGCCGGCGCGCCCCGCGGCCACTACCACCACATGCCGGCCGTCTCGGCCGCCTTCTCCTGATGCGGCGCCTCGTGGCGCAGCGAGCGGTCGAGCGCGCGCAGGGCCTCGCGCTTGGCCGCCTCGAAGGCCGGCGAGAGCCGGTCGCGCGGACGGGCGAGCGGATTGCCCAGTTCGTCGAAGACGCGGCCTGGCTTGGGCTGCATCACCACGATCCGGTCGGCCAGCGTCACCGCCTCCTCGACGTCATGCGTGACCATGACGACGGTAGGACGGCTCTCCTGCCAGAGCGCCAGCAGGTGGCCGTGCAGGCTCGCGCGCGTCGTGGCGTCGAGCGCCGAGAAGGGCTCGTCCATCAGCAGCAGCTTAGGCCGGGTGACGAGGGCGCGGGCGATGGCGACACGCTGCTGCTGGCCGCCGGACAATTCGCGCGGCCAGCGCTTCTCATGGCCGGCGAGGCCGACGCGGACGAGCGCATTGGTCACCAGCCCCTCGCGCTCGAAGGCCGAGAGATGCGACAGGCCGAAACCGACATTCTCGGCCACGCAGAGCCAGGGGAAGAGCCGCGGCTCCTGGAAGATGACGCCGACATCGGCGCGCGGCTCGGCCACGATCTCGCCGTCGAGGCGGATCGCGCCCTCGCTCGGCCGGTCGAGCCCGGCGACGAGCCGGAGCAAGGTGGTCTTGCCGCAGCCGGAGCCGCCGAGCAGGGCGACGATCTCGCCGCGCCCGACCGTGAGGTCGATCGCCGAGAGGGCGTGGGTGCCGTCGGCATAGGTCTTTGACAGCCGGTCGAAACTCAGCACGGTTGAGGCTCTCAGAGCTTGTCGCGCGCCGTATCCTGCCAGGCGAGGAAGGGCCGCGTGATGGCGACGAGCAGGCCGTCGGCCAGCTTGCCGAGCACGGCGAAGCTGATGATGGCCGCGATGATGGTGTCGGGGCGGCCGAGCTGCTGGCCGTCCACGAGCAGATAGCCGAGCCCCTCGCTCGCCCCCATGATCTCGGCCGCGACCACGAACATGAAGCCGAGGCCGAGGCCCGAGCGCAGCGCCGTGATCCAGTCGGGCAGGATCGCCGGCAGCAGGACGCGCCTGACCATCGCCAGCCGCGACAGGCGAAACACCCGGCCGACCTCGACGACCTTGCGGTCGATGCCCTGGATCGCGGCCGCGACCCCGAGATAGACCGGGAAGAACACGCCGACCGCGATCAGCGCGACCTTCGAGGCCTCGAAGATGCCGAGCCAGAGGATGAAGAGCGGCACCCAGGCGATGGAGGGAATCGCGCGCAGCGCCTGCAGAGTGGGGTCGAGCAGACGCTGCGCCACCGGCAGGGCCCCGGTCAGGGCGCCGAGCACCGTCCCCGCCAGGGCGCCGAGGCCGAAGCCGGCGCCGACCCGCGACAGGGTCGCCGCCGCATGGGTCAGCAATTCTCCGGATGCCGCCAGCTCCCAGAGCGTGCGGCCGACGACGCTGGGCGGCGGCATCAGCCGGCCATTGGCGAGGCCGGCCGCGACCAGCGCCTCCCAGAGCAGGGCGAGGAGCAGCGGCAGCACCAAGCCGAGCCAGACCAGGCCCGAGCGGGCCGGCGCCGCCTTGCCGCGCGACGCGGACCCGACCGTGTCTATCGCTGCTGCCTCGACGGCGCTCATCGGCCCGGGCGCGCCTCAGTTGGTCGCGACGAAGCTGCGGTCGACCAGCGAATCCACCGCCGCCTTCACATCGGTCACGGCGGGCAGGACGCCGGCATCCTTGAGCGCGACGCCGGCCGCGGTGATGCTCTCGATCTGCGCCGGGCCGATGGCGGAATGGGTCAGTTCGGTGCGGGTGAGCTGGCGCTCGATCACCGGCTCGGGCAGCTTGGTGTAGGTGACCAGAACCTTCTTCAGCTCGGCAGGATTGGCGAGCGCGTAGCGGCGCGCCTCCTCATAGGCCGCGAGCACCTTGCGTACGAGGTCCGGGTTCTCCTTGGCGAAGGCCTCGCGGACATTCAGGATGCCCCAGGTGTTGTCCTCGGCCTTGCGGTAGAACAGCCTGGCGCCGCTCTCGACCTCGGCCGCCGCCATCAGCGGGTCGAGCCCGGCCCAGGCCTCGACATCGCCGCGCTCCAGCGCGAGCCGGCCGTCGGCGTGCTGGAGCAGGACGAGCTTGACGTCCTTCTCGGTCAGCCTGGCGTCCGCCAGCGCGCGCACGAGGAAGATATGCGGGTCGGTGCCGCGGGTGACCGCGACGCGCTTGCCCTTGAGGTCCGAGACCTTGGTGATCTCGCTCTTGGCGCCGGTGACGAGCGCCGTCCATTCGGGGCGCGAATAGACATAGACCGACTTGATCGGATTGCCGTTGATCTTGCCGATCAGCGCCGCGGCCCCGGCGGTGGAGCCGAAATCGATCGAGCCGGCATTGAGGAATTCGAGCGCCTTGTTGGAGCCGGCCGAGAACACCCAGCGCACCTTGATGCCCTCGGCCTCCAGCGCCTTCTCCAGCGTCCCACGCTCCTTCAGCACCAGGCTGACGGGATTGTAGGTCGCGTAGTCGAGGCGGATTTCCTTGGGCTGCGCCAAAGCCGGGGTGGCGAGCGCGGCGGCGGCCAGGACGGCGAGCGCGAGGCGGCGGGTGATGCTGGTCATCGGACGATCCCTCTTGCGACGATGCGAGGGATGCGGGCGGCGATGCCCCTTCCCCACGCTTTAGCTGCACTTGTTTCGCGCCCGCAAGCTGACGGCTCAAATCGGCGCGTATCCGCTTCTTAGGTCTGATCGTTCTGTATGTCAAACAATACAAAACACTGCGTCATTACCCACAATTCACATGTTATTCCGTTTAATTTGACCTTTCCATTGCCGCTCCCCACCATGTTAGAAACGGGCGCCCCCACGAGATCCAGCCGCCGTGCCAGCCACCGCCGAGAAGCCTGCCCTGCCGCTGTCCGAGATGCTGCAGGATGCCGAAGCCGGCACGGTCCGGCTGCTCAAATCCGGGCACCGGCGCGACAAGGCCGAGAAGCGCCGGCTCCTCGTCGCCGCGTTGCGGCAGCTCCTCGACGACGGCCGGGACTC
>Ga0180223_1001374_pt1 | contig 19053 bp, 16 predicted proteins | sample eDN5th30CKraftOP_FD_151337 | JGI IMG/M metagenome (GOLD analysis project Ga0180223, IMG submission 151337) | Enriched Organic Plus compost microbial communities from Emeryville, California, USA - eDNA 5th pass 30_C Kraft OP (version 2) (version 2) ...
GGTGCCGATCGCGAACGTCGTCCCGGGCTCCGCCGCGGCGATCGCCTTCACGATGAAATCGGTCGATCCCGAGGCATCCGCCGCATCGACGACCGGCGCAGGACACTCGGGGTGGACGATCACACGGACACCCGGGTGTTCGGCCCGTGCGCGCTCGATCTGGTCGACGGTGAAGCGCTTGTGCACCGAGCAGAACCCGTGCCACAGCACGACGCGGGCGTCGAGAAGCGTCTCGGCGGCGTTGCCGCCGAGCGGGCGGCGCGGATTCCACATCGGCATCTGCTCGAGCGGCACGCCCATGGCCTTCGCGGTGTTCCGCCCGAGGTGCTGGTCGGGGAAGAACAGCACCCGGTGGCCGCGTTCGAACGCCCACTCGAGGACGGTGCGCGCGTTGGACGACGTGCAGACGATGCCACCGTGCCGGCCGACGAAGCCTTTGAGGGCCGCCGACGAGTTCATGTAGGTGACCGGGATGATCGGGAGCTTGCCGTCGGCGTCGGGGGTGTCGAGATCGCCGTAGACGTCGGCGAGCTGCTCCCAGCATTCCTCGACGCTCGACTCGTCGGCCATGTCGGCCATCGAGCAGCCCGCGGCGAGGTTCGGCAGGATCACGGCCTGTTCGGGGCGGGACAGCAGATCGGCGGTCTCGGCCATGAAGTGCACGCCGCAGAACACGATCGCCTCGGCGTCGGGCCTGGTGAGGGCCGCGTTCGCGAGCTGGAACGAGTCACCGACGAAGTCGGCGTGCTGGACCACCTCGTCACGCTGGTAGAAGTGGCCGAGCACGACGGCGCGGTCGCCGAGCGTGGCCTTCGCCGCGCGGATCCGCGCGTGCAGCTCGTCGTCGCTGGCCCGCCGGTACTCGTCGGGCAGGGCTCCCTGGCGCGGGGCGCCGGTGGGGATGACGTCGCCCTGGGACGCGCCGGGGCCGTATGCGGCCGGCCCGCTGTCGAACTCCCATGGACCCGAGGAGAGCTCCGGCGCACAGGTCGCGCCGGGCGAGGTGCCGGCCGCGATCAGCCGGATGGTGCGGTCGACGGATGCGCCGAGTCTGGGGTCAGCGGCCGGGGGAGGCGCGATGGTCATGATGCGGGTCCTCTCATGGGGGCTTCGATGCTGGTCGGCGTTCCGGGTGAGAACCGGTACAGCGCCGGTGGTCGGTGGCGGGTCCCCGCTCGGCGCTCGCCGGTGTCGACGAGCGTGCCGGATGCCTCGACGGTCCGGCGGAAGTTCGCGGGGTCGAGGCGCTTGCGGAGGACCACTTCGTGCACCGCGCGGAGCTCGGCCATCGTGAACGTCTCGCCGAGAAGCGCGTGCGCGATCCGCGAGTACTCGAGCTTGGTGCGCAGGCGCCACAGGGCGTAGTCGACGATCTGCCGGTGGTCGAAGGCGAGCTCGGGCAGCTCGTCCTCGTCGAACCACTGCACGTTCTCGTCGGAGACCGCCCGCTCGACGTCGGCCGATTGCACGAGGGCCCAGTAGACGACGGAGACCACACGTTCGTCGGGAGACCGGTCGACCGCGCCGAACGTGTAGAGCTGCTCGAGGTACTTCGGGGTGAGTCCGGTCGTCTCGCGCAGCGTGCGTGCCGCGGCCTGCTCGAGTCCCTCGTCAGCAGGGAGCCAGCCACCGGGCAGGGCCCAGCGGTCACGGTGCGGGTCGCGGAGTCGGCGCACGAGGGGGAGTCGGAGGCTCGGCGGCGCCTGGTCGTCGTCGGGACTCAGCGCGAAGATCACCGTGGACACGGCCAGGCGCATGGCGTCGGGTCGGGGCTGCGTGGTCATCGTCGGTCCTCGAAGGGCAGGCTGTTCGAGTCATCCTGACTCGAACTCATTCCACCAGCTTACAGTCGGTGTGACCTGAACCGGAAATCGTGTGACGGGCCGGAGCGACCGCCCGCGAGCCGGCCCGGTCGGCTAGGATCGGCAGCACAACCTCACATCGGGCCATCGACGCGTCGCGGGAGAGCCGGAGACTCTGGAGTCCAGAGCCGCCGGCACCGAAGGAGCAAGCCTCCCCGCCAATCTCTCAGGTCACACACCGCGACGACGAGGCCGCTCTGAAAAGTGCTCCGCGCGGAGCGTGGAGCAGATCGAGTAGCGACGCGAAGCGGCGCGTACCGAGAACCCCATGTCCGCGTGAGCCGCCCACGGTGAAAGCGCTCAGGCGTGAAACTCTCAGGCCCATGACAGAGGGGGAGTTCTCAGACGGCGTCAGCCGTTCGTTTCGCGCGACTTGGAGAACTCTCGTGACCACATCAGGCCCCACCACCGCACGGCTCAGTCCGCTCCACGACGTGCACCGCGCCTCCGGCGCCTCATTCACCGACTTCGCCGGATGGCAGATGCCGGTTCGCTACTCCTCCGACCTCGCCGAGCACCACGCCGTACGCGAACGTGCCGGGTTGTTCGACCTCTCGCACATGGGCGAGATCGTCGTGGTGGGCCCCGAAGCCGGGGCGGCACTCGACGCCGCGCTCGCCGGGAGGCTCTCGTCGATCGCGGAGGGGCAGGCGAAGTACTCGCTGCTGCTGAGCGACGACGGCGGCATCCTCGACGACCTCGTCGTGTATCGCACCGGCGACGACCGGTTCCTGGTCGTGGCGAACGCCGCGAATCGGGAGCTCGTCGCGGACGAGCTCCGTCGTCGTGCCGACCCCTTCGACACGCAGGTGTTTGACGAGAGTGACGACGTCGCACTCATCGCCCTGCAGGGGCCCGACGCACTCGAGGTGCTGCAGCAGACGCCCGGGTTCGGGGTCGCCGGCCCCGGCAACGACGAGGAGGACTTCGACGCCGCCGTCGCGGAGCTGAAGTACTACCGCTCGTTCCCCGCGACGTTCCAGGATCAGCCGCTGCTCGTCGCGCGGACCGGGTACACCGGCGAGGACGGCTTCGAGCTCTACCTCGCGCCCGGCCTAGCGCCGTCGCTCTGGGAGGCGCTCCGCGAGACCGGCGGATCCCGTGTCGTCCCGTGCGGTCTGGCCAGCCGCGACACCCTCCGGCTCGAGGCCGGCATGCCCCTGTACGGTCAGGAGCTGACGGCGAGCACGCTCCCGGCCCAGGCCGGGCTGGGCCGGGTCGTCGCCCTGTCGAAGGAGGGCGACTTCGTCGGCCGTGCGGCGATCGAGCGCGGGCCGGCGCCGGATGCCCCGGTCCTCGTCGGGCTGACCACCGAGGGGCGTCGTGCCCCACGAGCCGGGTACGAGGTCTACCGGGTCGAGGACGCCGACGCGGCCCCGGTGGGTGCCGTCACCTCCGGCGCCCTCTCCCCGACGCTCGGCTACCCCGTGGCCATGGCCTACGTGTCGCCCGAGCTGGCCGAGACCGGCACCCGCCTCTTCGTCGATGTCCGCGGCACGCGCGTACCGGCCACGGTCGTCGACTTCCCCTTCTACCGGCGCAACGCCTGACCGACCACCCAGGGCGAGCAGTCCGTTCGACCGCCGCCACCTTCGACCTCGCGAGGAGCACACCATGACCGACGTGACCAGCCTGCAGTACACCGAGCAACATGAATGGATCCGACTCGAGGGCGACACGGCCGTCGTCGGCATCACCGATTACGCGGCCGAGAAGCTCGGCGACGTCGTCTACGTCGATCTTCCGGCGGTCGGCACGGCGGTCAGCGCCGGCACCGTCGTCGGCGAGATCGAGTCCACCAAGTCGGTCGGTGAGCTCTTCGCCCCGGTCGACGGCGAGGTGGTCGAGGCGAACCAGGCCGTGATCGACACACCGGAACTCGTCAACAGCGATCCGTTCGGCGACGGCTGGCTGATCAAGGTCAGGGCCGGTGACCTTCCGGCCATGCTCACCCACGCCGAGTACCGCGCCCTCGTCGGCGAGTGAGCCGGCTCCGACCGCGATGAATCTCGATCCCGCTCCCATGCCCCGCGACCCATTCGCACACGACGCGTTCGCGCGCCGGCACATCGGCACCGCTCCCGACGACCACCGTCGCATGCTCGACGCGCTCGGATACGGTTCGCTCGACGACCTCATGCACGCGGCCGTGCCCGCATCCATCCGGATCAGTGAACGCCTCGAATCGGCCATCCCGCCGGCGGCGACCGAACGCGAGGCGCTCGACGAGCTGCGCGCCCTCGCCGAGCAGAACACACCCCGCACCGCCATGATCGGCCTCGGCTACTTCGGCACGCTCACGCCGGCGGTCATTCAGCGCAATGTGCTCGAGAACCCCAGCTGGTACACCGCCTACACGCCGTACCAGCCAGAGATCTCCCAGGGCCGGCTCGAGGCACTGCTCAACTTCCAGACGATGGTCGAGGACCTCACCGGGCTCGACATCGCGAACGCCTCCATGCTCGACGAGGGCACCGCGGTCGTCGAGGCCATGCTGCTCGCACGACGCGCGTCGAAGTCGACCTCCACGCGGTTCGTGATCGATGCCGACGCGCTCCCGCAGACGCGCGCGCTGCTCGTGTCCCGGGCCGCCGCCGTCGGCATCGAGCTCGTGATCGCCGACCTCGCGGCGGGCGAGGCGCTCCCCGACGAGTACTTCGGCGTCTTCATGCAGTACCCCGGCGCGAGCGGCCGGGTCTGGGACCCGACCGAGGTCATCGCGGCGGCGAAGGCGCAGGGCGCGCTCGCGATCGTCGCGGCCGACCTGCTCGCGCTCGCACTGCTCACCAGTCCCGGTGAGCTCGGCGCCGATGTCGCCGTCGGGACGACCCAGCGCTTCGGCGTGCCGATGGGCTTCGGCGGCCCGCATGCGGGATACATGGCGGTGCGCAAGGGACTCGAGCGGCAGCTGCCGGGCCGGCTCGTCGGTGTCTCGGTGGATGCCTCAGGCCAGCCCGCCTACCGGCTGAGCCTGCAGGCCCGCGAACAGCACATCCGGCGCGAGAAGGCGACGTCGAACATCTGCACCGCCCAGGTGCTCCTGGCCGTCATGGCGTCGATGTATGCGGTCTATCACGGGCCACGAGGCATCCGTCACATCGCGACCGAGGTCGCGGCGAAGGCGACCATGCTCGCGAACTGGCTCGAAGAGATCGGTCAGCGGCTCGCGCACCGCGCCTACTTCGACACGCTGAGCGTGCACGTGCCGGGGCTGGCCGCGAACGTGGTCGCGCGCGCACGCGAGCTCGGGGTGCATCTCTGGCAGGCCGACGAGGCGACCGTGCAGGTCTCGGTCGACGAGACCACGACCTGGGCCGACCTGCACACCGTCGTCCGCGCGTTCGGTGGGCCGGAATCGCGCGATATCGGGTTCGTGGGGGGCACGTATGCGAACGCGATCCCCGCGTCCCTGCGCCGGACGTCGGGATACCTGCAGCATCCCGTCTTCAACACGCACCAGTCCGAGACGCAGATGATGCGATATCTCAAGCGCCTCGCCGACCGCGACTATGCGCTGGACCGCGGCATGATCCCGCTCGGCTCGTGCACCATGAAGCTCAACGCGGCCACCGAGATGCAGGCCGTCACCTGGCCCGCGTTCGCCGACCTCCACCCCTTCGCGCCCGAGTCGGACGTCCTCGGCTCACTCGGCCTCATCGAGCAGCTCGAATCCTGGCTGGCCGAGGTGACCGGCTACGACACGGTGTCCCTGCAACCCAACGCGGGCAGTCAGGGCGAGCTCGCGGGGCTGCTCGCCATCCGCGGCTACCATCGTGCGAACGGCGACGCCGAACGCGACGTCTGCCTCATCCCGTCGAGTGCGCACGGGACGAACGCCGCCTCGGCCGTGCTCGCCGGCATGCGCGTGGTCGTCGTGGCGACCGACGAGCTCGGGAACGTCGACCTCGACGACCTCCGCGCGAAGATCGACGAGCACACCAGCCGGCTCGCAGCGCTCATGATCACCTACCCGTCCACGCACGGGGTGTACGAGCACGACGTCACTCAGGTGACCCAGGCCGTCCACGACGCCGGCGGACAGGTCTACGTCGACGGCGCGAACCTCAACGCGCTCCTCGGGTACGCGCGGTTCGGGGACTTCGGCGGTGACGTCTCACATCTGAACCTGCACAAGACGTTCTGCATCCCGCACGGCGGCGGCGGCCCCGGGGTCGGGCCCGTCGCGGCGAAGGCGCACCTCGCGCCATATCTGCCCGGGCACCCCATGGCGCAGCGCCCCGATCATGCCGGCGGGTTCGTGCACGGAGGTGGCCCGGTGTCGGCCGCGCCGTACGGCAGCCCGTCGATCCTGCCGATCTCATGGGCGTACGTGCGCATGATGGGTGCGGCCGGTCTCGCGCGGGCGACGGCGGCCGCCGTGCTTGCGGCGAACTACGTCGCGGTTCGCCTGCGCGACCATTTCCCCGTGCTGTACACCGGTGAGCACGGACTGGTGGCCCACGAGTGCATCCTCGACCTGCGCCCCTTGGCGGCGGCGACCGGGGTGACGGTCGACGACGTCGCGAAGCGGCTCATCGACTACGGCTTCCATGCGCCGACCATGTCGTTCCCGGTCGCCGGAACGCTCATGGTGGAGCCCACGGAGTCGGAGGACCTCGAGGAGCTCGAGCGCTTCATCGAAGCGATGATCGCCATCAAGCGCGAGGCCGAAGCGGTCGCCGCGGGGGAGTGGCCGGCCGACGACAACCCGCTGCGCAACGCCCCCCACACCGCCGAGGCGGTCATCGCGGGTGAATGGACGCATCCGTATACGCGGGAAGCGGCGGTCTACCCCGTCCGGTCGATCGTGCGGAACAAGTACTGGCCGCCGGTGCGGCGGATCGACCAGGCGTTCGGCGACCGCAATCTGGTCTGCGCCTGTCCGCCGATCGAGGCGTTCGCCTGACGTCGAGGCTCGGGCTCGGGCTCGCGTTCGGGCTCGGGCTCCGGCTCGGGTTCGCCGTTCAGGCGGGCTTCGGGGCGAGATGCCGGCCGCGCTCGACGGGGGAGCGGTCGGTGGACGGCTCGGGTCGGCCCGCCGCGCGCTCGGCGCGTGCCATCGCAAGCCGCGTGGCCCGCTCGGAGGCGGCGGCGACCTCGTCGGTGGTGGTGGCGAACTGGCGGTCCGTCGCGTGCGCCGCAAGGTGCTGGGCGGCGACGGCGTGTGCGAGATGCATGGGAGGTCCTTGGACTCTGGTGGGAATGAACGGCCGTGGTTCGGCCAACTTGACCCCACCGTCCCGCGCGCACGTCGCCGCCGAAACCTGACGGTCCCGCACCGCCGGTCCGGGCGTACACTGAGGTTCTCTCGACAATGGGGGCGGCGATGTCCACGATCGATCTCCTGGCCGGGCTCGCGACGGTGGCGTTCGCGGGCGTCTTCATCGGTTGTTCGGTGCTCGCCTCGGGTGGGCTTTCACTCGAGCGCCGCGCGCAGATGCTCGAACGCCGTGATCCGGCGTCCGCGGACGCGCTCCGTCGGGCCCAGGCCCTGCACGACGTGGGGTATATCGGCTTCTTCGGCGATGACTCCTTCTTCGCCGTCTGCACACCGAGTCGGCGCTCGGCGCTCGATATGGCGATGATGCGTGGCACGGACGCCGACCTGCGCGTCGAGCCGGCCGAAGAGACCCCGCTGCCGGCGGCGCCGACGGTGTCGGCGCTCGTCGGCCGGTCGCACCTGGCGGTCAGGCCGCGGGCGGCGCGAAGAGTTCTGGCCACCATCCGACGGCGAGCGGGTACCCGATGAAGGAGACCATGTCGAGCACCCAGTGCGCGACGACCAGCGGCATGGTGCGTCCCCAGCGCTGATAACACCATCCGAAGACGACGCCCATCGCCACGTTTCCGGCGAACGGCCCGATGCCCTGGTAGAGGTGGTACGTCCCGCGCAGGAGCGCGCTCGACACGATGGTCGCCCAGGGGCCGACGCCGAGCTCACGCAGTCGGGTGAACAGGTACCCGACCACGATGAGCTCTTCGGTGAGCGCTGCCTTCAGCGCCGCCAGCACGAGGATGGGGATCGTCCACCAGTGCGCGTCGAGCGGTGAGGCGACGACCGCGACCGTGAGCCCAAGTGCCCGCCCAGCGGCGTAGAGGGCGAGCCCCGGTACACCGATGACGAGCACGAGCCCGAGCCCCGCGGCGAGGTCTCGGCCGGGTCTGGCCAGATCGAACCCGATCCGCCGGAACGGGCTCCGCCCGGGCCGCCAGAGCAGGTACAGGACGAGCGCGACCACGGCCAGACCGAACACGATGTCGAGGAACTGGTAGGTGAAATCCAGCCACTCGCGGCTCGACCGCGACTGGTTGATCGCGGCCGATTGCTGCGAGAGCGGGCGCTCGTCGGTGAGTCGGGCGACGATCGCCACGATCGAGTAGACGGCGGATGCTCCGAGCGAGAGGGCGAGCACGATCGCAACCTCGAGACGCAACCGTGACGCGGAGGGCATGGTCTGATCCTCGCATGTGCGCAGCGGACGCAAGATTCCTGCGCATCTGCGCAGAAAACAAGCCCCACAACTGGGTCTAGATTTCGCGTACATAACAGTTTTGCTCCTGGTTTGCTTCACCAGGGTCCGATTCTTAGGCTGCTAGCACTATGCGCAGGCGCGGCCAGAAGCCGCGTTGCGCGAATCCCACAGGAGGAACATTGAAGACCAAGAGAATCGGCGTTGCCGCCATTGCTCTTGCGGCGGCCGGCGCACTCGTGCTGACCGGCTGCGCGAGCGGCTCGCCCGAGTCGAGTGGTGCCGCCAGCGACTCGTCCGTCATCTCGGTGAACGGCACTGAGCCGCAGAACCCGCTGATCCCGACCAACACCAATGAGGTCGGCGGCGGCAAGATCGTCGACTCCATCTTCGCGGGTCTCATCACCTACGACGCTGAGGGCAACCCCATCAACGACGTGGCCGAGTCCATCGAGACCGAGGACGCCCAGACCTACACGATCAAGATCCGTGAGGGCCTGAAGTTCACCAACGACGAGCCCGTGCTCGCGCAGTCGTTCGTCGACGCCTGGAACTACGGCGCCGCGGCCGACAACGAGCAGCTCAACAGCTACTTCTTCGAGATGATCGAGGGCTTCAGCTACGACGAGAACGTGCCGGAGCTCCCGGGCCTCGAGGTCGTCGACGACACCACGTTCACCGTGACGCTGGTGCGTCCGGAGTCGGACTTCCCGCTCCGGCTCGGCTACTCCGCGTACTACCCGCTCCCCGCCTCGGCCTTCGAGGACATGGAAGCGTTCGGTGAGAACCCGGTCGGCAACGGCCCGTACATGCTCGACGGCGAAGGCTCGTGGAAGCACAACGAGCGTATCGACCTCGTGGTGAACCCGGACTACGACGGGCCGCGTGCGCCGCAGAACGGCGGGCTCGACATCATCTTCTACGCGTCGACCGACGCGGCGTACTCCGACCTGCAGGGCGGCAACCTCGACCTGATCGACGAGATCCCCGACTCGGCCGTCTCGACGTACGAGAGTGAGTTCGAGGGCCACTCGGTCAAGCAGGCCGCGGCGCTGAACGCCACCATCACGATCCCGGAGCGCATGGCGCACTTCGCGGGCGACGAGGGCAAGCTGCGTCGTCAGGCGATCTCGTACGCGATCAACCGCGACGAGATCACCGAGGTGATCTTCTCGGGCACCCGTATCCCGGCGAAGGACTTCTCCTCGCCGGTCATCAACGGGTTCTCCGAGGACATCCCCGGTTCCGAGGTCCTCGCGTACGACCCCGACAAGGCGACCGAGCTCTGGGCCCAGGCCGACGCGATCGCCCCGTGGAGCGGCAGCTTCGACATCGCCTACAACGCCGACGGCCCCAACCAGGGCTGGGTCGACGCGGTGGCGAACAGCCTGAAGAACACGCTCGGCATCGAGTCGGCCGGTGTGCCGTACCCGACCTTCGCCGAGTTCCGTGAGCTCATCACGACCGACCAGATGACGACCGCGTCGCGCGCGGGTTGGCAGGCGGACTACCCCGCGCTGTACAACTTCCTCGGGCCGCTGTTCGGCACCGGCGCCGGCTCCAACGACGGCGACTACTCGAACCCCGAGTTCGACGCGCTGCTCAGCGAGGGCCTCTCGGCGACCGACCCCGACGAGGGCATCAAGAAGTTCCAGGAGGCGGAGGCGATCCTGTTCCAGGACCTCCCCGTCATCCCGCTCTGGAACACGGCGGCGTTCGGCGCCTGGAGCGACAAGCTCGACAACGTGGAGTTCGGCTGGAACTCGGTACCGCTGTTCCACGAGATCACCAAGAGCGAGTAATTCTCGTTCTCGGCTACTTCGGAGTTAGACTCTGAGGCGCCCGTGGGGCGGTGGTCCATTCGGACCGCCGCCCCACACCGCGTGCCCCGCCCGGCCTTCATGCCCGCATGCTCGCGTAGCATCGCTGAGAGGGGCGCTTCTCCAACCGTGAGGTTTTTGCATGCCATCCATCTCGGAACGCCGGTCGTAACCCATGACCGGATACATTCTGCGCCGTCTGCTGCAGGCGATCCCTGTGCTGCTCGGCACCACGTTTCTCATCTATTTCATGGTCTTCGCCATGCCGGGCGACCCGATCGTCGCGCTCTTCGGTGACAAGACCCCGCCGCCCCAGGTCATCGAGCGTCTGCGTGCGGAGTACAACCTGGACAAGCCGTTCATCGTCCAGTACCTGATCTTCCTCGGCAACATCTTCCAGGGGAATCTCGGCACGTCCTTCTCGGGGCAGCCCGTCTCGGACATCCTCGCCCAGACCTTCCCCGTGACCCTGCGCCTGGCGCTGCTCGCGGTGTTCTTCGAGATGGTCGCGGGCATCGCCATCGGCCTGGTCTCCGGCCTCCGCAAGGGCAGCATCTTCGACGCCAGCGCGCTGGTCGTGAGCCTCATCCTGATCTCGCTGCCGATCTTCGTCGTCGCGTTCGTGGCCCAGTACGTCTTCGGCATCCAGCTCGGGTGGTTCCGAACCACCGTCAGTGCCGGTGCTCCGATACAAGATTTGATATTGCCCGCCATCGTGCTCGCCACCGTGAGCTTCGCGCAGATCGTCCGGTTGACGCGTGCATCGGTCATCGACACCGACGGCCAGGACTTCGTTCGCACCGCCGCGAGCAAGGGCCTGTCCCGCACTCGGATCGTGCCCGTGCACATCCTGCGCAACTCCCTGATTCCCGTCGTGACCTACCTCGCCGTCGACTTCGGCGTCCTGATGGTCGGCGCGACGGTCACCGAGGGCATCTTCAACGTGCCGGGCGTCGGTCGCACGCTGTACCAGGCGATCATTCGAGGCGAAGGGCCGACCGTGGTCTCCTTCGTGACCGTCATGGTCCTGATCTATCTCGTGGTGAACCTGCTGGTGGATCTGCTCTACGCCGTTCTCGACCCGAGGATCCGCTATGCCAAGTAGTCGTACCCGTCCCGATCAGCAGCACTACGTCGCGCCGATCGAAGAGACGCCGCTCGTCGCCATCGACTCGGTGAAGGCCGAGGGCAAGCCCACCAATCTCTGGACCGACGCCTGGCGCGATCTGCGCAAGCGGCCGATGTTCTGGATCTCGGCGGCCCTGATCGTCTTCGTCGTGATCGTCGCGCTCTTCCCCGGCTGGTTCACCCAGACGCCGCCGAACAATGACTGCCAGCTGGCCAACAGCAACGGCGGCCCGACCGAGGGGCATCCGCTCGGATTCACCAAGCAGGGCTGCGACATCTACTCGCGGATCATCCACGGCACATCGACGTCGCTGTCGGTCGGTCTCATCGTGACCTTCCTCGTCGCCGTGCTGGGCATCGCCTTCGGCGCCTTCGCGGGCTTCTACGGCGGCTGGATCGACTCGGTGCTCTCGCGCATCGGCGACATCTTCTTTTCGATCCCCTACATCCTCGCCGCCGTCGTCATCATGTCGGTGCTCTCCGCCTACCGGAACGTCTGGGTGATCTCGCTCGCCATCGGCTTGTTCGCGTGGCCCGCGACCGCGCGCGTGCTGAGAGCCGAGATCCTCAGGGTGAAGAACTCCGACTTCGTCATGGCCGCGACCGCGCTCGGCGTCTCGCGGTTCCGGATCCTGCTGCGCCACGTGCTCCCGAACTCGATCGCCCCGGTGATCGTCATCACGACGATCTCGCTGGCGTCGGCGATCGTGGCCGAGGCGACGCTGTCCTTCCTCGGCGTCGGCCTCCCGTCGACGACCATGTCGTGGGGCAACGACATCTCCCAGGCGCAGACGGACCTGCGCACGGCGCCGCAGACGCTCATCCTGCCGTCCATCGCGCTGTCGGTGACCGTGCTGAGCTTCATCATGCTCGGCGAGGTCGTCCGTGATGCGCTCGACCCGAAGGCGAGGGCGCGGCGATGACCGACACCGTGAACGCAACGAACACGCACACCGCCGATGACGAGCGGCCGCTGCTGCAGATCAAGGACCTCCGCGTCGGCTTCAAGACTCAGGAGGGCGACGTCACCGCGGTCGACGGGGTGAACCTCACGCTGTACCGCGGGCAGAGCCTCGCGATCGTCGGCGAGTCCGGGTCGGGTAAGTCGACGACGGCGCACGCCATCATCAATCTGCTGCCGGGCAGCGGGCGCATCCTGGGCGGTCAGATCCTGCTCGACGGTCAGGATCTCGCTCAGGCGTCGAAGAAGGAGATGGAGTCCGTCCGTGGCCGGAAGATCGGCTTCGTCCCGCAGGATCCGATGTCGAACCTCAACCCGGTGTGGTCGATCGGCTTCCAGGTCGAGGAGGCCATCCGCGCGAACGGCATCGCCACGGGCCGCAAAGAGGTCAAGAAGCGCGCCGTCGAGGTCCTCAAGCAGGCCGGCCTGCACGACGCCGATCGGCGCCTGAAGCAGTTCCCGCATCAGTTCTCGGGCGGGATGCGCCAGCGCGTGCTCATCGGCATGGGCCTCGCGGCCGACCCGCAGCTCCTGATCGCGGATGAGCCGACCTCGGCGCTCGACGTCACGGTGCAGCGGGTCATTCTCGACCACCTCGAGTCGCTCACGCGCGAACTGGGCACCACGCTGCTGTTCATCACGCACGACCTCGGTCTCGCCGCCGAGCGTGCCGAACAGCTCGTCGTGATGTACAAGGGCAAGATCGTCGAGTCGGGTCCCTCGCGGCAGATCCTCGAGAACCCGCAGCATCCGTACACGCAGCGCCTCGTGGCGGCGGCCCCCAGCCTCGCCTCACGTCGCATCCAGTCGACCGGCAGCGTGCACGCGGCCGAGCAGTCCATGGGCGAGGACGCGGGCGCCGTCGCCGGCGACGCGATCGACCTCATCGCCACGGCCGAGGCGCGCGCCGAGATCGTGGAAGCCGCCGCGTCGAAGCCGCCCGCGATCGTCGTCGAGCACCTCACGAAGGTCTTCAAGATCCGAGGCGCCGGTGACTTCAAAGCGGTCGACGATGTGTCGTTCCAGATTCCGAAGGGCACCACGACCGCCCTCGTCGGCGAATCCGGCTCGGGCAAGTCGACGGTGGCGAAGATGCTGCTCAAGCTCGAGAACGCCACGTCGGGCAAGATCATCGTCGGCGGGAAAGACCTTGCGAGCGTGACGGGTTCCGAGCTCTTCGAGCTCCGCAGCCGGATGCAGCCGGTCTTCCAAGACCCCTACGGTTCGCTGAACCCGCTGCGCAACATCGGCAACACCATCGCCGAGCCGCTGATGACGCACAATTACGGCACGCGCGCCACCCGGCGCGAGCGCGTCTTCGAGCTGCTCGATCAGGTGTCGCTGCCCCGGACGCTCGCCGGCCGTTACCCGAACGAGCTATCGGGCGGTCAGCGTCAGCGCATCGCGATCGCCCGCGCGCTCGCGCTGAAGCCCGAGATCCTCGTCCTCGACGAAGCGGTGTCCGCGCTCGACGTGCTGGTGCAGGCGCAGATTCTGCGGCTGCTCGCCGACCTGCAGGCCGAGCTCGACCTGACGTATTTGTTCATCACGCACGACCTCGCGGTCGTGCGGGTGATCGCCGATCAGGTGTGCGTCATGCAGAAGGGCAAGATCGTCGAGGCGGCGACCACCGACGAGGTGTTCGACCGTCCGCGTGAGCAGTACACCAAGGACCTGCTCGCGGCCATCCCCGGCGCGAACCTCAAGCTCGGCGCGTAGTCCCGCCACCGCTGAGCCCGCACGCACGGATGCCTCGGCCGCACTGAACCGGTGCGGTCGAGGCATCCGTCGTTTCTGACGCCGTCGTCTCGAGCGGCACGATTGCGTGCTCAGGAACATTTCGCCGCCACGCCGGTGAGCTCGCGCAGGAGCGCGGCGGGTCGCTCGGAGATTCCTGAATAAGGAACGAGGGAGGTACCGGATCGGGGCGTGGGGCAGGCGTTCAGCGTGAGCCGCTAGAATGACGATGCGTGCGCCCGCATTCTGGCGCGCTTCCCAGACCTTTCGTCGCCGGCCGGCTGTCTCCCTGCTGCCGCGGCGTCCTCATTACGCAAGGACGAACATCCATGGCCAAGGCCACCCGCAACGACCTGCGCAACGTCGCGATCGTCGCCCACGTCGATCACGGCAAGACCACCCTGGTCGACGCCATGCTCAAGCAGACGCACTCGTTCGCCGAGCACGCGCACGTCGACGAGCGGGCGATGGACTCGAACGAGCTCGAGCGCGAGAAGGGCATCACGATCCTCGCGAAGAACACCGCGGTCGAGTACCGCGGGATCCACGCGAACGGCGGCTCGGTCACGATCAACGTGATCGACACCCCGGGCCACGCCGATTTCGGCGGCGAGGTGGAGCGCGGCCTGTCCATGGTCGACGGCGTCGTGCTGCTCGTGGATGCGTCCGAAGGACCGCTGCCGCAGACGCGCTTCGTGCTGCGCAAGGCGCTCGAGGCCCGGCTGCCGGTCATCCTGCTGGTCAACAAGACCGACCGCCCCGATGCCCGCATCGACGAGGTCGTGGCCGAGAGCCAGGATCTCCTGCTCGGCCTCGCCTCCGACCTGGCCGACGACGTGCCCGACCTCGACCTCGACGCGATCCTCGACGTGCCCGTCGTGTACGCGTCCGGCAAGGCCGGGCGCGCGTCGGCGAACAAGCCCGAGAACGGGCAGCTGCCCGACAGTGAAGACCTCGAGCCGCTCTTCGCCGCAATTCTCGAGCACGTGCCCGCGCCGACCTACGACGACGAGGCGCCGCTTCAGGCGTGGGTCACGAACCTCGACGCGTCGCCGTTCCTCGGCCGGCTCGCGCTGCTGCGCGTGTTCAACGGCACGATCAAGAAGGGCCAGACCGTCGCCTGGGTGCGTCACGACGGCTCGCACTCGAACGTGCGCGTCACCGAGCTGCTGAAGACGAAGGCGCTCGAGCGCTTCCCCGCCGAAGAGGCGGGGCCCGGCGACATCATCGCAGTCGCCGGATTCGAGGACATCACGATCGGTGAGACCCTCGCCGACCCCAACGACGTGCGACCGCTGCCGGCGATCCACGTCGACGACCCCGCGATCTCGATGACGATCGGCACGAACACGTCGCCCATCGTCGGCAAGGTGAAGGGCCACAAGCTCACTGCGCGGATGGTCAAGGACCGGCTCGACCGCGAACTCATCGGAAACGTCTCGCTCAAGGTCGTCGACATCGGTCGTCCCGACGCGTGGGAGGTGCAGGGCCGCGGTGAGCTCGCGCTCGCGATCCTCGTCGAGCAGATGCGTCGCGAGGGCTTCGAGCTCACGGTCGGGAAGCCCCAGGTGGTCACGAAGACGGTCAACGGCAAGGTTCAGGAGCCGTACGAGCACCTCACGATCGACGCGCCCGAGGAGTACCTTGGCGCGATCACCCAGCTGCTCGCGGCGCGCAAAGGACGCATGGACAACATGTCCAACCACGGCACGGGCTGGGTCCGCATGGAGTTCATCGTGCCGAGCCGCGGCCTGATCGGCTTCCGCACCGAGTTCCTCACCATCACGCGCGGCACGGGCATCGCCAACGCGATCTCGCACGGGTACGACGACTGGGCTGGGGTCATCACGACCCGCAGCAACGGCTCCATCGTCGCCGACCGCGCGGGCGTCGTGACGCCGTTCGCGATCATCGCGCTGCAGGAGCGAATGACGTTCTTCGTGAATCCGACCGAAGAGGTCTACGAGGGCATGGTGATTGGCGAGAACTCGCGCGCCGACGACATGGACGTGAACATCACCAAGGAGAAGAAGCTCACGAACATGCGGTCGTCGACCGCCGACACCTTCGAGTCGATGACGCCGTCGCGCCAGCTGACGCTCGAAGAGTGCCTCGAGTTCGCGCGCGAGGACGAGTGCGTCGAGGTCACGCCCGAGAAGGTCCGCATTCGCAAGGTCGAGCTCGACGCGACCGCGCGTGCGCGTGCCGCGTCGCGCCTGAAGAAGCAAGCCTGAGCGGCTCACCACGCATCCGCTGCGCCCCGGCGCCCGAGGTCTCGGGCGCCGGGGTTTCGGCGTCTCGGAGGCGCCTGCGCGCCGATCGATTCATCCGCATTGATGGAACACTCATGTTCCGGTGAGGTTCCTGCCAGGGGCGGCGCGTACCTTGGACTGGTCCGTTACCGCTTCGTGACCTGCGCGTGCCGATTCCGCGTTCCCTACAGGCCGAGGCGGATGTCCCAACCCCCACGTTTTCCCTTCATGAGCTTTCCCCTGCGCGGCCGTCGATCGGCCCACACCATCCCTGTCCGCCCCAACCCCGCCACACGCCGTTCAGCGCTCTCCGCGCTCGCGATGACGTTCGCGGGTGGTCTGCTGCTCGCCACCAGCGTGCCGGCGATGGCGGTGTCCGTTACAGCCGAGGGGCCCGGTGCCCCCGGGCTCTCGGACGTCCGCGACGAGATCGTCGCCGCCCCGCAGCAGCTGAACCTCGACGGCACGGCGACGCCGGTGGCGCTGCCGGCCGAGGCATACGCCGTGGAGGCGGCGCCCCCGCCCATCGTCACGGAGGTCGCGAGCCTCGGCGCCGTCCCCATCACGAAGACCGATCTCGTGGTGTGGCCGGTCGTCGACCCATCGCGCACCTCAGACGGGTTCGGCCCGCGTTCGGCGCCGTGCTCGGGCTGCTCGAGCTCGCATGACGGCGTCGACTTCCTGCCAGGGGCCGGTACGCCCGTCATGTCCGTCGCCGACGGTGTCGTGGTGCTCGCGACCGAGGCCGGCGGCGGTCTCGGCGTGAACGTCGAGGTGCAGCACAACATCGGCGGCGAGCTCATCACGAGTTCGTACGCGCACATGCAGTACGGCTCGCTCGCGGTCGCCGTCGGTCAGCAGGTCACGGCCGGTCAGCAGCTCGGTCTGGTCGGTTCGACCGGCCAATCCACCGGCCCGCACCTGCACCTCGAGATGTTCGGCGCCGACAACGTACGCTTCGACGGGTATGCCTGGCTGCAGGCGCGCGTCGGCTGACCGCGGCCCTCACACGCCGAAACGGGGCTCCCGCTTCTCGAGGAACGCGGCCACGCCCTCGTGCATATCGTCGGTGCGGAACGCGTCTTCGAAGCCGTCGATCTCGAGACCGCGCGCGGTCGAGGTCGGCGTTCCAGCTGCCGATGTCAGCACACGCTTCGCCAGGCCGACCGCCGACCACGAGTTGGCCGCGACCGCGTCGATCGTCGCCCGTGCGCCGGCGAACAGTGCATCGCGGTCCGGGAACCGCCTCGCGACGAGCCCGACCGCGACGGCTTCCGCGGTGTCGATCCGGCGGCCCGTGAAGATCAGGTCCCGCGCCACGGCGGGGCCGACCAGGCGCGGCAGGCGTACGGTTCCGCCGAAACCCGGGATGAGACCCAGATGCACTTCCGGCAACCCGAAGTGGGACGCATCCGTGGCGTAGACGAGGTCGCACGCCATGGCCATCTCGAGGCCACCGCCGAGCGCGAAGCCGTCGACCGCCGCGATGACCGGGGCCGGGAACGCCTCGATCGCGTCGGCGGCCGCGTGACCGAGGTGGGCGAGTTCGGCGGCGTCGGCGGGGGAGAGGCTCGACATCGCCCTGAGATCGGCGCCCGCCGCGAAGGCACGGCCGCCCTCACCCGTGAGGATGACCCCGCGCACGGCAGCGCCCTGCTCGCGCAGTGCGGCGAGGGTACTGATGAGCCCCTCGAGCACGTCTCGTGACAGGGCGTTGAGCGCCTTCGGGCGGTCGATCGTCACGATGGCGACCGTGCCCTCGTGCGTCGCCCGGACGGATTCCATCGGTTCGTCGGTCATCGTCATGCCCCTCCAGTTGCCTCGCCCGTGCCGTTGCCGTCGCCGTTCACGTTATCGCGGCTCGCTCCGACCCCGGCACCAGGCCCCGGCGGTACACTTCCACCCATGCGCACCACCGCCCCTCCCGCGCGCGTCTCGGCCGCCCTCGTGGCCGTCGGCATCGCCGCGGCCGCCTTGACCGGCTGCTCGTCCGGACCGATCCAAGATCTCGTGGGCCAGCAGGTCGAAGAGGCCGTCGAGCAGACCACCGGTGGGGAGGTGAGCTTCGGCGGCGAACTGCCGACGGGGTTCCCCGCCTCGATTCCACTCATCGACGGCGAGCTCACGTTCTCGGCCGGGAGCGGAGGCGCCGAGGGGTGGATCGTCACCATCGACCCCTCCGTGGGTGACGCGATCGGCGCAGCCGGTGCCGCGCTCGAAGCGGGTGGGTTCGTGCTCGAGCCGGCGTTCGAAGGCATCGAGCTCGGTGCGGAGATCTTCACGGATGGCACCCACCTCGTGCTGCTCTCCGGTGACGATCAGGCGGTCATGTACACCGTCACGCCGGTGGCGCAGTGAGCGACGGGTCGTCGGCCGTGCGGCCGGGCAACCGGGTCGGCGTGGCGCTCGTCGGGGTGCTGATCGGGCTGGTCTACGGCGCGATCGCGACCGTCGGTCACCGGCAGACCTTCCGACTCGGTGAGGTGACGATCCCGTGGGGCATCGTCGCGGCGCTGGCCGGGGTAGCCGCGTTGCTCATCGGGCTCCGCGTGCTCGCGGGGCGTCTGGCGGCCGGTGCAGCGGCGCTCGGCGTCATCGCGATCGTGGCGCTGCTCTCGTTGCCGGGCGTGGGTGGGTCGGTGCTCATTCCCGCGACGCTCGTCGGGACGGTCTGGGCCGTCGGTCCGGCGCTCGTCTCGGTGCTGGTCGTGGCCTGGCCGTCGATGTCCGCCCTACGCCGCGGCGGGGCCCGCCCGAACGCGCCGGCGGCCACGGACCCGACGCCCGCGGCATAGACTGAACTGCACCCGCAGTTCTTCGAAG
>Ga0180223_1001376_pt1 | contig 19028 bp, 16 predicted proteins | sample eDN5th30CKraftOP_FD_151337 | JGI IMG/M metagenome (GOLD analysis project Ga0180223, IMG submission 151337) | Enriched Organic Plus compost microbial communities from Emeryville, California, USA - eDNA 5th pass 30_C Kraft OP (version 2) (version 2) ...
GCGTGAGATCTCCACCATGTCCGAGGTGATGAGACGCGCCCGCAGCGCTGCCCTCGCCGGGAAACACATCGAGCTGAGGGAGATATGACGACGACGACGCCCACCCCACCCCGAGGAAACTCCGCTGCGTTGGCCCAGGCGCGGGCCGAGGCCAGCGCCCGCAAGCACCGTGATGTCGCCGCGACTCTGCACGCGGCCGCAGCACACGGCCAGGCGCTCACGGTCTCGACTCTCGCGGCCGCGGCCGGCGTGAGCCGGCAGTTCCTCTACAGCCTTCCCGATCTCATGGACGGCCTACGCCGACACCAGGAACGACACCCAGCCGCAGGCGACCGCCCCCTCCACGCGGCACGCGCCGCGGACCTGGTGAACGCGCAGAGCACGATCAAACGACTCAAGGGTGAAGCCCGCGAGCTGAACCGGAAGCTCGACGCCGGCCTCGCCGCGCAGCTCGAGCTCCGGGATGAAAAGCGACTGCGCCAGCTATACGAGCACCGCGGCCAGGAGATTGAACGACTCCTCGCCCAGAACGCCGACCTGCTCCGCACCGTCTCCCAACTGCGCGAACAAGTCCGCAGTCTCGAGGACGATCTCGCGATCGAACGCACCGCCATCCGCGAACTCACCGGAAAGCCAGCCAACGTCACCAGCATCCGATTCGGAGACCGATGAGCAAACGGCGAAGCGGGACACCCCTTGCGATGGTGTGTCCCGCTCCGGCGTCTCTGGCTGGGCTATCGGGTGAGCGCGACGCTCTTTCCCGTCACTTCAGTCCCGAAGGTGATTGTCTGGTTGAGGCCGCTGTATCCGGACATGCAGGGGTTGTTGCCTGCGTAGGACCAGCAGAGCTTCGCTCGGTAGTTGTTGCTCTTGAAGTTGCCCCGGTTGGGCCAGGTTCCGCTGGCGCCGGTACCGTCGAATCCGTACCACAGGTGCGGTGACAGGTAGCCCTGCCAGCAGGCCCGGTCACCGCTGCAGTTCGGCACCACGCCGAACGGCTGCACTAGCGACGGTGCAGCATCGATCGCCGTGAAGTCGCCGGTTGCGGGGTCCACCGTCAGGATTGCCGGTGCGCCGGACTCGAACAGATCCCTCTCAGCCTGTGTGAAACCACTCAGAGGGTCATCCTCTACGGTCGCGTTGGCGGGAAGCCCCGCCCACACGGACGCGATGACGAACAGGATCGCTGCAACCGCAGCGATCACGCGAGGGCGCACGGTCGTCGCCCTCGCGGCGGTGTTGGTCACGCTGCCCAACGGATCGACGAGGCGCGGTCGTTCATCGCGGCGCCGACGTTGCTGGAGTTCACGTAGTAACCGTAGGACGCGCCGCCGTAGTTGGTGTTCTCGAAGATCGCGGTCTTGCAGTTCGAGTACGACCGGAACGACGTGATCCGGTTGTCCCAGCCGATCCCGGCGAGGCTCGTGTAGCCGTGGGCATAGCCGTAGCAGCCGTTCTGGGTGACGCTCGCTGCGTACGAGGCACCGGCGTAGTTGTTGTGCTCGTAGAAGATGCCGATCACGGTGCTTGCCAGCGGCGCGACATCGGAGCGAGCACTGCTGGAGTCGTTGACGAGTTCGTCGCTGACTTCGAGCGCCCCGTCGGGCGTGGACAGGACGATGCCGTATGCCTCGTACACGGCGTCTGCCAGGTTGGCGTCGGCGTCGACGCACAGGGACTTCCCGGTGTCGAGCTCCTGCCAACAGCTCTGAGTGCGGTCGATGGTGTCGGCAGTTGCCGCGGGCGCCGTGATGGCGGCGGCTCCGATCATGAGCAACGATGCGGCGAGGGCGGCGAGTGGACGTTTCATGATGTTGGTCTGTTCCCTTCGGATCGGCGATCTTCGTTCAGAGCCTTGCGACGATCGCTGCTCACACGCCAGACCTCGACGAATACTGAGACCCTTTGGTCCGAACGGACAGTCGCCCCGGCCGACCCACACGGTGGGGGAACATGGGGTACGAGAAGAGTCGTGTGTCGGAGGGAGTCGCTGGTGGCGGAGCCCGCGCGCGCGTCCCGGGATCGGCAGGATCTCGCCTCGGCTGATCGTGTCGAGGACGATGTGCCACTGCTGCGACGACTGCGCGATGGAGACGACACCGCTCTGAGCGAACTTCATGACCGCCACGTCCGGGCGGTGTATCTGCTCGCGCGGAGCAAGGTTGACTCCGCGTCAGACGCCGAGGAAGTGACCCAAGACGCCTTTCTGCTGTTGTGGCGCAAGTGCCGTCGTATTGACCTGGCCGGCACATCTTGCCTGCCGTGGTTGCTGACCACTGCGAACTACCTTGCCCTCAACGTTCAGCGGGCAAGTAGGCGTCTGACGCAGCGGGTCACGACTGTGCTGAGTGAAGACGACCTCACTTCCCCGCGCGAGGTGGACGCCGAAGCAGCGCGGAACATGGAACTCGAACAGGTCGTAAGGATCGTTGCGGCCCTTCCGCAGATCGACCAAGACGTATTTCGGCTCTGCGTTGTCGAGGGACTCAGCTACAAGCAGGCCGCGTACCAGCTCCGCACCAGTCACTCGGCTGTACGGAACCGCCTGTCCCGGGTGCGCGGAGCGTTGAGGAAGCAGATAGACCAATGACTATTGACGAGCCGAACTACGACCGGATGCGCGACAACCTGATGCGCGAGGTCCGGCGACGTAGCAACCGGAGCCGGTCTCGCAAGCGGGTCAGCATCTTCATCGGCGCCGGTGTGCTCGTCGCTGCCACCACGGGTGGGGCGCTGATCGCCCTTGCATCCGCGGAGCTTCGGCACAACTCCGCGTACTGCTACGAGTCGCCCTCGTTGCAGAGCCGCGCGCAGCAGGTCGGCGATCCGTCGCCGGTCGGAGACGACCGGGTTGCCCGCGCCATGGACTTGTGTGAGTCCGTATGGCGTATCGGCGTACTCGGTGGCGAGAACGACGGACCGCCCCCCAACGATGGGCGGATCCATCCCGTGCCCGAGCTGTTTGTCTGCTCCCAGCGTGACGGGACGCTCGCGGTCTTCCCGGAGGAGGATGGCGTGGCGTGCAGCGATCTCAGCCTGGAGCCACCCCGGTGACAATCACGCCGATCCGGGCGCTGCCCACGGCGCCGCGGCTACCCGATCGGCACAGGCGCACGGGATGGATAGCGCCGTGCGTCGTCGGGGTGATCGTCGCGATGATGTACATCGCCTACGCAGCATGGCAGTGGTCGCAGTTCACCGTGAAGTCCTGGGACCTGAGCATCTTCGCCCAGCTGCTCGACAACTACGCCCGGATGCAACCGCCCATCGTGAACATCAAAGGCGACGGATACAACCTCCTCGGCGATCACTTCCACCCCCTCCTCGCTCTGATCGCACCCGTCTACGCGATCGCGCCCCACGCGTTCACACTGCTCGCCGTTCAAGCGGTGTGTTTCGCGGTCGCTGCCGCGATTTTCACCCGCACCGCGAGCCGCAGCCTTGGCTCCGTCGCAGGCGGCGTGCTCCTCGGCCTCGCGTTCGGCTTCAGCTGGGGTTTGCAATATGCCGCCGAAGCACAGTTCCACGAGATCGCCCTCGCGGTCCCCCTGCTGACCTGTTCGCTCAGCGCGCTGCTCGAGCGCCGCGATCTCGCTACCGTGCTGTGGGCGGCCCCCCTGGTCTTCGTTAAGGAAGACCTCGGCCTCACCGTCGCGATCATCGGTCTGCTTGTCGCTTACCGCTCGCGCAAGCCGCTTGGGCTCTGGCTCGCGGTCTGGGGCGTGGGCTGGTTCGCGATCGCGGTGTTCATCGTGCTCCCAATCCTCAACCCCCAAGGTTCCTGGGCATACGCGAGCAACGCCAACCCGCTGACACTCCTTGCCGACCCTGGCGGGCTCTTTCACCCATCGAAAGGGCTCACGCTCGCCCTGATCCTGGTGATCAGCGGCGGGCTCATCCTCCGGTCACCGATCGCGCTCGTCCTCCTGCCGACCCTCGCGTGGCGTTTCCTCTCAAGCAACCATGGCTACTGGGGGCCAAGCTGGCATTACAGCGCCGTCCTCATGCCGATCGTGTTCGTCGCACTCCTGGATGCCATCAACCGCGGACCCACCTCCCGGTGGACCTGGCTTCGCAGCTACAGCCGCCATGGCGCCGCGATCGCTGTCACAGCAGCAACAGTGCTCCTACCAACACTCCCGCTATGGTCACTTCTCGCACCCAACTCGTGGGATCAGCCCGACCGGGCTGACGCAGCGACCACAATCCTTGAGGCGATTCCTGCTGGCTCCTCGGTTGAGACCGACATTGGCCTCATGTCCTATCTCGTCGACGACCACGACGTCTACTGGCTCGGAAACTCCAACCCCACCCCGGACTGCATCCTCATCGACCGGGTAGCCGGAGGCACACCAGCCGAATGGGGCAACGCTCTTGAGGTCGCTACCCGACTCCATCCAGGCGCCACCTACCGCGCCATCGCCCAGCAGAGCGGGTACGAACTCGCCTGCCAGTAGCTGACGTCGATTACATGCCGCTCCCGCACAATCTTGCTTCACCCCCTTGACAACACCCAGATAACTGATGTGATGGGGCCGGGGACTGCGGCGACCGTGCGCCGCAATGCGAGGCCGTGGTGAGCGATGCACAACACCCCTGAACGGTAGGAGGCTTCCACGATGACGACCGTTGCACTGAGCGCGGCGATGAGGCGTGCACGTTGCAGGAACCTCGTGCGCGTGGGCGCAACGCTCGGCGGTGTCTCGGACAGGACGAGGCCTGCTGAGGCGACCTGTCGCAGCATGTCGGCGTTGCCGATCGGGTATGCCCGGTCGATGCCGGAAGCGAGAACGGCGATGGTCGCTCCTTCTCCCGCGAGCACGGCCTTAGTCGCGGCTGCGTCAATGCCATAGGCGCCGCCTGTCACGATCACCCGCCCCGAACCGGCGAGGTCACGGGCGACCTCGGACGCGGTGTGAGTACCGTATGTTGTCGCGGCTCGCGCGCCAGTAACCGTGACCCGCTCAGCGAGACTTCGGGAGCATCCCCAGTCGCCTGGCCGCGAGGATCGCCGCGCCGCGGTCGTGCACGCCGAGCTTCGCATAGATCGATGCGGCCTGCTTCTTCACGGTATTGATCGAGACGCTGAGGGCCGACGCGATCTGTGAGAAGCTGTCCATCCGCGCCATGCTCTCGAGCACCACGGTCTCACGCGGAGAGAGCTTCACGAGCAAGGCCGCCTCGGGGAAGACGACGCGTCCTGGCGGTCGCAGCGCGGAGATCCGCTCGGCGAGCTCGTGCCGGCCGCTGCGCCCTAGCAGCGCCGCGAGAACACGCTCGGGGACCAGCAGGTAGTGCTTGAGAGTGCCGATGCGTTCTGCCAGCGCGACAGCCGTGCCGAAGATCTCGTCCGCCTCGTCGGCCAGCCCCATCAGCTCGGCAGCGACTGCGCGCAGCAGCGCCTGGTCGAGTCGGTCTCGTTGAGAGGAACGATGCGAGCCGGATGCGTTCGCCAGCTGACGGGTCTTCGCCGGCTCGTCGGCGATGAGGTGCAGACGGCCGCGAGGCGTCTCCAGCCACCAGTCGGTGCCCCGTGCGCGGGCGCGCAGGATCGCTGCCGCCTGATTGAGGTGGCCGGTGGAGAGGAGCAGATCGACGCGCAGCCGCTCGGTGAGGAGCTCGGCTAGTCCGCCGGCATTGGCATGGTCCGCATGCACGGTGCACAGGTTCTCGAGGTCGGCGAGCTCGCCGACCGGGCTGCCGAACAGGAGCGCATACGCGGTCCTCGCGTAGGCGACGAACGGCCACAGCTCGATGTCCGTCCCGTCCCCGACGGCGGCCAGATGCCGCCGGACCCGGTCGGAGTCAAGCTCGTCCAGGGCGAGGATGGCCCTCGTCAGCTCTGCGCCCGCCGACACATGTCCCTGCGTCCAGCGATCCTCCTCGGCGAAGTACGCGTAACGCGTCAGCCAGACCCGCGCCTCTCTGGTGTCGCCGTTGAAAGCGGACAACAGGGCGAGATTCGAAGCACTGTTGGCCGCGATGAAACGCGCCGTTGCCACGTCGTGCGCCGCCGCATAGCTCTGTCCGAAGGCGCGGTAGGCGGCCTTCCCGTCGGCAGCCGCGAGTAGCGTCATCGCCTCCTGCATGAGGAACCATGCGTATCGCATCGGCGCTTCGCTCTGAAGCAGGTCGCGACGCGGATGCGCGTCGCGCCTGCGGGCGATCGCGAGCGCCCCGCCGAAATCGGCGTCGAGACGATGGGTGACGATCGCCGCGGCACCGCCGCTGAGCCATGTCTCGGCATCCATCGACATTTCGTCACCGGCCATGAATGACACAGCGACCGGCCGCAGCGATTCGTACAGCACTCTCTGGACGTCCCCATAGCTCTTGCCTGCGCTGATCGACTGCGCGACGGACATCGGCACGGTGAGATAGGGCAGGCGCGCCCTGACATCGGCGGGGATATCCGAATAGGCGGGCACCACCACGTCGGCGAACCTGTCCACGAGAGTGTTCCCGTGCGTCTGCCACGCATCGCCCAGCAGATCCCAGCGCAGCGCTGCGCGCGCATGCCTGAGCAGTTCCGGAAGCTCCTCGTCCCGTCCTCGGCGATCGAGCGCCGAGGCGAACACCTCGTGCCACTGCCGCTCCCTGTCCGAGACGGAATCCGTCCTCAAGACGAGGGCGCGCTGGACCACGGGGAGCATGCCGGCGTCCTCATGCTCCGACTGCAGGATGTCTGCGGTGTGCAGGACGGCGAGGATGCGCTCGACCTCTGCCGTGTCGAGCGCGAGCTCCGTCATGACGGCCCCGATGTGCGTGGGGGTGACGCGGTACGCCAGCGACAGTGCCGTGGCGACTTCGCGCTCGACTGCCGAGAGACCGCTCAGCACTGTCGCATCGACATATCGGGCGGCGAGATCGAGCTGGAACGGCCGGTCCGGCGGCGTTCCGTCCAGCACGAACCGGGCCACACGCGGCCATCCTCCCGTCAGCTCCTCCAGCTCGACCGCACGCTCCACCGACAGCTCGTGATGCCAGGTCGCCGCCATCTCGGCGAGCTCCGTCGATGAAGCAGCGAGGTGGCTTCGCTCGATGAGGGAGGTCTCCAGCCCGTTCTGCCAGGCCAGGGACTGCAAGGCGACAGGCGTGCGCGTGCAGATGACGATCCGTAGCCGCGGATGCGCGAGCAGCAGCTCTGTCAGCGCGGCGCCGAGGGCTGCTTCAGCCGCCGCATCGAAGGAGTCGATGACGGCGATGACGCGCTGATCCTCGCTCGCCGCGACGAACGTGGCGAGTTCCTCGGCCCCGACGCGACCCGTGGACCAGATCCGCACCCGATCGCCGCGGCGGAGGCGCTCGGCCGCCCACCGCCGGATCAGCGTCGTCTTGCCGTAGCCCGGCGGGGCATGCAGCACCGTGAGCTGGGCGACGACGTCGAGGCGGTTCAGCAATGCGCGCCGCTCGAGCCCCTCGGCCGGGGATGATCCGCCGGCCGAGGAAGGGGGCATCGCCCCGTTCCACTCGGTCACGGGTGGATTCAAGATCGCTCCTGAAGAAATGGGGGGTGATCCCGACCATAGCGGAGTCCAGCGTCTCTCCGGGTCGTCGGAGACGTCGATATTCGAGACGAACTCCGAGATCGCGAGGAAATGAGCGTGTGAAGCATCCCGGAATGAGCGCAGGACCAGCGTCTATGGTCCCCGGACCATTCGAGGATGAAAGGCGGGTGATTCGTTAGCCCTGCGCTTGAATGGCGCCCGTCGGTTGGCTTGGCTGATTCTCGCGGAGTGCGCCAAGAGGCTGCTCCGCGATCACCGCCTGGGGAGGCGTGGAGTACCACGAGCATCCCCTTTCGCGACCATTCAGGGGAGATCAGCACCGTGCCATTCGTGCGCCGAAACCGTTCAGCCGAATCAGGACGAACCCAGGACGCAACCATCCGCCCGACGCTCGCACGAGGGGTGGTGTCCCTCCTCGCCGCCGTCGCGGTCGTCGTCTCCGCCCTCGTCGTCCCCGCCGGAGCAGTGGCAGCGCCGATCCAGCCTGCCGCGGTTCCCGGAGGTCCGGCGACCGTGACGACCAGCCTCGAGTTCGTGACGGAGGACGGGGTGACTCCGATCGACGAGCTGCGCCCGGAGTACGGCGGTGCCAACTCGTACTTCTTCGGTCTGAGCATCGGATACTCCTGCGGCCCCGCATCGCCCTGCGACGACACGACCATCGCGATCGACCCGCAGCCCCTCGACGAGTTCTACGGCGCCTATCGGTTCGCGAGCTTCTCCTCGGCTACGCTTCCCGCCGGCGCGACCAGCAGCGGCACCCCGGCCACCGGGTACACGATCGCGCTCGGCGACCTCGCGGCCGGAGCCACCGGATCGTTCATCGTCATCTACCGCTATCAGATGCGCGGCGCCTCCACGCCCGATCCCGGATCCTTCTTCCTCGACGGCACGACGATCACCAACCGCGTCACCATCGACGCGTCCAACGCGGGCGCCACGCACAGCGCAACCGATTCCCTGACCTGGCACAACCAGACCATGGCGCCGAACGTGAGCTTCGCTTCTCAGGGCCTCGCCCGCGAGAACGTCGACTACACCTATACGGTCCGGATGGACGCCGAGTGCTCCTGGCACCGTTCGACCGCCAACCACGGCGAGCCGAGCCGGCTGTGCGCCGAGTCCTATGAGAACGTCCTCCATCTGCCGGACGGCGCCGAGTTCGTCTCGGCGACCGACGACGGAACATATGACGAGACCTCGAGCACCGTCACGTGGTCCGACAGCGGGCAGACCGCTGCCGGCGGCTGGGGCTTCACCGGTGCGCGCAGCGTCGTGGTTCGCTTCCCGGCGGCGATGTTCACCGATTCGTGCACCCTCGACGTCACCGCCGAGTTCGAGACCGACGTGGTGTATCTCGACGGCACCATCGGCCACGACGAGGTGCCGGTGACGCACAAGGCGACGAACTGCGAGCCGTTCTCGGCGGTCGAGCCGCTGCAGAAGTGGTCGTCGGTCAACCTCAACCCGGACATCATCTGGGACGAGGGACAGTCGCACACCTTCACGCTCCGGGTCGGCAACAAGGCGAACGTCCCCGGCGTCGCCGTCATCACCGATGACGACCTGGACGAGATCCCCGGCATCCGCTTCACCCGCGTCGACATCACCGCCGGAAGCACCCTGGAGTATGTGCTGGACGACGGGACGACGGGCACCGCGACCAGCAACTACAGCATCCCCGCCGGCCGGGAGTTGGCGTCGATCGTCGTCACCTCCCCGGCGATCAGCGGACCCAACCTGGACGAGTCATCGCAGACCGCCGTCACCCGCTACCAGACGGTCCTCCGGTACGTGACGGAGGGCGAGGCGCCCGCCGAGGGCATCGAGATCTCGAACACCGCGAGCGCCGTGATGACCTATCCCGATACCACTCTCGCCGATGTCGATGCGGGAACCTCCACGGAAGACCTCATCATCACCCCGCGCCCGGCCAACTTCTCGGTCACGACCACGGCGACAAGGACCGCTCCCGGAAACCCCGTTCCCGGCGTGCCCGTCGACTACACGGTCCGCGGCATCACCTCCGAGATGGACGACGACATGACGGTCGAGCCACAGTATGTGTTCCTCGCACCGGCGCGGTGGGAGATCGTGCCCGATTCCTGGAGCCTCGCGGAGGGAGCACCGGAGGGCGCCACGTTCACCACGCGCACCGTCACGGTCAGCGGCGAGTCCCGGCAGGCTCTGGTCGTGCAGTGGCCGGCCGGAACGGTCTGGGGCCTGAACGAGAACTGGCCGGCATTGACCGTGCAGGCGACACCTTCCGCTTCTGCGGTCCCTGGAACGACCGGTTATGCGAACGGTTACGCCGGCGAGCGGAGCCACTCCTTCCCCGGCTACGCATCGACCTGGGGCGGATCGAACAACGGTCAGCGCTACACGGACACCTATGACATCGACGGCGACGGTGTCGTGACCGAGTACTTCGCCAGCCAGACCACGACGGGCATCGTGGTCGGCGCGGCGGCGGCGCTGAGCTCTGTCAAGGAGATCTGCCGGGTCGACACGGAGGCTCCGGACGGCTGCGACTGGATCTCGGACTCTTCGAGCGCCGTCCCGGTCTCGCCGGTCGCGAACGACATCAAGTACCGCATCACGCTGCGCAACAACGGCGCGACGGCCCTGTCGAACGTCGTCGCCTACGACGTGCTCCCGCATCCGGGAGACACCGGACTGACCAGCGGCGGCGCTTCGACGCCGCGCGGCTCGCAGTTCACCGAGACGATCTCCGCGATCTCGGATGCTTCGACGAACCTGGACCTCACCTACTCCGCATCCACGAACCCGTGCCGCGAAGAGGTGTATCCGGGAGGACCGGTCGGATGCGATGACGACTGGAGCGGCACGGCGTCGGATGCCGTCGCGATCCGCGCCGCGGTCGACGGCACGCTCGCCGCCGGTGGTTCGGTGTCCTTCGTCTACACCGCGAACGTGCTCGGATCGCCCGAAGCAGGCGATCTGGCCTGCAACTCGATCGCCACCTCCGCGACCGGCGTGCCGGTCAGCGAGCCGAGCGCGGTCTGCGCGCAGATCGAGGCCGCCGACATCGAGGTGAACGCGGGTGAGACGGACGACCTCCAGGTGGGACGCCCCGCGACCCTCCCCTTCACGGTCCGCAACGCCGCAGGAACGACGGCGGCCACCACGGTGACGGTCGACATCCCCGCCGGAGTCCGAGTCACCGACCTCGCCTTCGACGACTGGACCTGCACTGTCGAGGATGCCGAAGCGCCCGTCGACGGACCCGTCTCCCTCGTCTGTGCGCTGCCCACCGCTCTGGAAAGCGCTCAGTCTGTTCCCCTGCGGATCCCCGTCGTCGTGCTCGCGACGGGTGTGACCGTCACGACGAGCGCGACCAGCGCGCTCTACGACCCGATCCCCGGCAACAACAGCGATGCCATCGTGCTGGACGCGGCTCCCGCCGCGGCGAGCGGGCTCACGGTGACCAAGGACGACGGGATCGTCGCGCTCGTGCCAGGACAGGAGACGACGTATGCGATCTCCGTGACCAACCAGCTGGTGGGTGAGCAGATCGCCGATCTGCGGATCGTCGACACGCTCCCCGCCGACGTCGAGTTCGTCTCCGCCACCGCGGACGGCGACTACTCGGAGGAGGACGGCACGGTCGTCTGGGACGTCGCATCCCTTGAGGCCGCAGGCGTCGCCGAGGTGTCGGTCACGGTGGCCCTCGCCGAGGACGCCGAGGGGACGAGCCTCACGAACGCGGTGAGCGCCGAGGCTGTCGACCCCGCTTTCCCGGATGAGGAGCTGACGGGACAGGCGACGGACGTCGATCAGATCGATCGGATCTCGCTGACCAAGTCGGCGGAGCTCCGGGAGCCGGGGGACGCCACGGACCCGCGGCCCGGTGATGTCGTCGAGTACCGCTTCGACATCGCGAACACCGGCGGGGGTACGCTGACCGAGGTGGAGATCGAGGACGCCATGCCAGGGCTGTCGGCGATCTCCTTCCCCGACGGATGGCCATCGGAGGAGGGCAGCCTCGCAGCAGGCGAGAGCGTCTTCGCCATCGCCACCTACACCCTCACCGGTGCGGACATCGACGAGGGCGGCGTGGAGAACAGCGCCACCGTGACGGGTCAGTCCGCCGGCGGGGAGGAAGCCGTCGACACCTCAGGGATCGTCTTCGACCTCCCGGCCGTCGGCGGGATCTCGCTCGAGAAGGACGCCGTCATCGACCTGAGTGGCACCGTGCGTGCCGGAGACGAGATCGAGTACTCCTTCGAGGCGGAGAACACCGGTAACGTGACCCTCCGCGACGTGGAGATCGCCGACGACCTGACCGGCCTCTCCGAGATCGAGTACATCTGGCCCGATGTCTCGGAGCCGGGCGTGCTCCCCTCCGGGGAGACCGTCACGGCCACGGCGTCGTACACGCTCACGCAGGAGGACATCGATCGCGGCATCGTATCGAACTCCGCCGAGGTCTCCGGCGTCGACGGGGATGACGAGGAGCACACCGATACGGACACGGCCGATGTCGTGATCCCCGCCGTCCCCGCGGTGGACTTCGACAAGACGGGCGAACTCGTCGCGGAGGGTCTGCCCTTCGCGGGCGATGAGGTCGGGTTCGAGTTCACCGTCGAGAACACCGGGAACGTGACCCTCAGCTCCCTGCAGATCACCGAGGGCCTCGACGGTGTCTCCGAGATCGTCTTCGACGCATGGCCGGCTGCCGATGGCATCCTCGCACCGGGGCAGGAGGTCACCGCGACGGCGACCTACGTGCTCTCGCAAGCGGACGTCGATGCGGGCGAGGTCGTGAACACGGCGACGCTGACCGGAACCCCCTCTCGCGGTGATGCCGTCGAGGAGGATGCCGAAGCGACGGTGGAGCTCGCGCAGAGCGCCGGGCTGGAGATCGTGAAGAGCGCCGAGCTGCTCGATGAGAACGGCGATGGGCTGGCCAATCCCGGCGAGGCCATCCGCTACTCCTTCGCTGTCGAGAACACCGGCAACGTCACGTTGACGGACGTCGACGTGGACGATGAGAAGGTGACCGGTGTGGCGACCACGGCGACGTTGGCTCCGGGCCAGACCGTCACGGTGATCGCGGACGACTACACGGTGACGCAGGCCGAGGCCGCCGCGGGAGAGGTCGTGAACACGGCCACGGCGACCGGTGCCGCGCCGGGCGGCGGAGACGTGGTCTCGGATCCCTCGTCCGTGACGACGGATGCCGCAGAGCTGGACGACCTGGCAACGACCGGTGGTTCGCTGAACCCGGTGCTGCTCTCGGTGATGGGTGGCCTGCTCGGGGCGGGCGTGCTGCTCATCCTGGTCGCGGTGATCCGCCGCCGCCGGATGCAGGAGCGGGCCGAGGCCGAATAGAAAAGCTGCGGGTCCGGACGGTCAGCCCTCCGCGGCCGTCCGGACCCGCTTCTGTGCCGCTCATGCGTTTTCGATCGGCCCTGCGCGACTTGAGGGTCAGGCCGTGCGGCGCTCCTGTACGGGCAGCAGCAGCAGGAAGCCGATGAGCAGCACGAGCACGATGCCGAGGATGCCGAAGGCGGTCGCACCGGTCAGCACGATCAGCAGCGTCCAGGCGCCGGAGGCCATCCAGCTCGCCGCCCTGCCGGTCGTGGCATACAGGCCGAAGATCTCGCCCTCACGTCCTGCCGGGGTGACCTTGGCCAGGAAGGAGCGAGCGGCCGACGAAGGCGCACAGCACGAGCCCGCCGATCCAGAAGACTACGGATCCGGCATCCCGCAGCAGGAAGACCGCGAGACCTGCGACGACCATCGAGCCGATCGAGAGGAGGATGATCCGCTTCGGTCCGAGACGGTCGTCGAGCCGCCCCGCCGCGATCGTGGAGATCCCCGCGATGAGGTTCGCCGCTATCCCGAAGACGATGATGCCCTGCGTCTCGAACCCGAACACGCTCGTGCCGATGATCGCGCCGAAGGCGAAGACGCCGCCGAGTCCGTCGCGGAACACCGCGCTGGAGAGCAGATACCAGAGCGTCGGCCGCGTCTCGGGGTCGCGGTACAGGCCGGCGACGTCCTTCACGAGCAGCGCGTAGGAGGTGAAGAAGCCCACCTTGCGCTCCGGGCGTCCGAGCGACGGCTCGGGGACGTTGAGGAAGATCGGGATGCTGAACACGATCGCCCACACCGCGCAGCCGACCGCGATCAGGCGATAGACGAGGCCGTCGTCCGTCGGCATCCCGAACCATTCCACCGCGTTGAGTGCGACGACGATGACGAGCGCGATGATGCCGCCGAGATAGCCGAAGCCCCAGCCGAGCCCGGAGATCCGCCCGATGTTCTTGGTGTTGGCGATGCCGATGAGCATGGCGTTGGAGTTCACCGCCGCGATCTCCTGGAACACGGTCGCCGCCGAGATGAGCGTCACGCCGAGCCAGAAAAGGCCGCACCCGGCGTCGGCGCGATAATCACGATCTTCCTGGCCGGCCTTGCCATCAGTGCCGCCGCGATCGTGTGGTTCTCCCTCCTGATCCGCAAAGCACTGCTGCTGGTCGCGATCGTGTTCGCGCCGATCGCGCTGTCCGGCTCCTCGTGGGATGCCACCAAGGGCTGGTTCCCCAAATGGGCCGCGTTCGTGCTCGCGCTGATCTTCTCCAAGCTCGTCCTGGTCGTCGTGTTCCTCGTCGCCATCACCCAGGTCTCCCAGCCCATCGACTTCGACCTGGCCTCGATCAGCGACCCGATCGCCGGGATCGTGCTCATGTTCGTCGCCGCGTTCGCCCCCTACATGACGTACAAGTTCATCTCGTTCGTCGGCTTCGACATGTACCACGCCATGTCCGCGGAGCAAGAAGCCAAGTCCGCGATGAACCGGCCCCTGCCGACACCTGTCAGCCCCGGCGGGGACGCGCCGAAGAAGGTCCTGGACGCGAAGAGCGACGGCGGAGACTCCCCCTCCAGCGGCGTCGGCGGCGGAGGCGGCGGCGGGCCAACGCCGCCGAGCACGAGCGGCGGCGCGACCCCGGCCGCGGCCGGAAGCGGCGGGGCTGCCAGTGCGGGAGCGAGCGGTGCAGGCTCCGGAGCGGGAGCGGCCGGCGCCGGGGCGGCTGCCGGGCCAGTCGGGATCGCGGCCGTCGCCGGAGCGAAGGTCGCCGGGGCCGCCGCGACGGCAGGTCCGAAGGCCGGTGCCGCGATCGGCGGCGCGGCCGATCAGCACGCGAGCGCCGCAGGTGAGACCCAGCCGTCGCAGAACACGCCGCCGGCACCGCCGCCCACTCCGACACCGACTCAGGCACCGGCGTCGTCGCCCTCCCCGTCCCAGTCGGCGCCACCGGCTCAGTCGGCGCAGTCAGCACCAGTCACGTCACCGGCGCAGTCCGCGTCTCCCGCGCAGGCCGCGCAGGCCGCGCCGGCGCAGCGCCCACAAGCCGAGTCGGCACCCGCGCCGCAGCCGCCGGCGAGGCAGGACGCCGCACCGGTGCCGCCGGTTCCCACGAAGCCGAAGGAATGAACAGGTGAGCGATCATCCCGCCGTACTGGCACCGCCACCCCGAACTGGTCTGGGAGCTGTCCGCGCTGCACCTGCGGTGGCTCGGCGCGTACGACCCTCAGCAAGACGCCTCGGGTCCGCTCGCGTTCATGACCGACTTCCACAACGCCCAGCAGCGGCTCCGCGAGTGGGTCACGATCTCGGGCACGCGGCTGGACCGCGACCGCCCGACCCGACAGACAACGTGGCCCGGCGAGCAGCCCGCACCCGAGACGAGCGAGACACCGATCACCGACCGGGACGCGGACTTCGTCCAGCACGTCCTAGACGACACCGCCCGCCGCGCCGAAGCCGAAGCCGCGTTCCTGCGCGGCGAGATCGCTAACCTGTGAACGGCACAGACCGCAGCCCCGCGGCTCCGCGCCAGAGCGGCGGCGGGAGCCTCGGCGTCCGCACCGTCGACAACAAGCCGCCCGAGGTCCGTGCGCTCGCGAAGGCGTTCATCGGCGTCGTCATCGCACGCCGCTACGACGACCGCGACACCGCTAACACGCAGATGGCGTCGTACCCGACACGGCACACCCCGGCTCCGAGACGGCGCGGCACCGGCCCGGTAGAATAGACCCAGAACACACCACACAACGTGTGTCGCCGACTCATCAGTTCATGCCCTCGGGCATCGCCCCGGCCGATCCGGCTGGGCCTTTCGTTCTCACCAGGAAACCGCGCGGCACGCGGCGACCATGAGGACGAAACTGATGATGAACCTGCTGATGCCCAGCGCTCTGCTCGGGCCGAACGACTTGCCGTGCGCGGTCACCTATCTGCGCGTCTCCACCAAGGAGCAAGCCCATCGAGGCGGCCGTGAAGAGGGCTACTCCCTGCCCGACCAGCGCAAGGCCGTGAACCGTAAAGGCGAGGCACTCGGCGCGGTCATCGTCGCGGAGTTCATCGAACCCGGCGAGTCCGGCAAGTCGCTCAAGAACCGCAAGGCACTGCAGGAACTGCTCGCCTTCGTCGCCGAGAACCACATCACCTACTGCATCGTGCCCAAGGTCGACCGGCTCGCCCGGAACCGCCTCGACGACGCTCTCATCCACGCCGAGCTCGTCGCTCACGGCGTCACCCTCGTCTCCGCCGCCGAACACATCGACGACACCCCGGCCGGGACGCTGAACCACGGCATCATGGCCGCGATCGCCGAGTTCTACTCCGCGAACCTCGCCACCGAAGTCACCAAGGGGCTGCGCACCAAGGCGACCACCGGCGGCACGATCGGCAGGGCACCCATCGGCTACCGCAACATCCGTGTGCTGACCGAGTCCGGCCACGAGCTGCGCACCGTCGAACTCGACCCCGACCGCGCACCGCTGATCAAGCTCGCGTTCGAGTCATACGCCACCGGCGACTGGACGCTGAACACGCTCCTGGACGAGCTGACCGCGCGCGGGCTCACCTCGTCGCCGACCCCGAAGCGACCGGCGAAACCGATCCACGTCTCCACGCTGCATCGGACGTTGCAAAACCCCTACTACAAGGGCGTCATCGTCTACGACGGACTCGAACACGACGCCACGCACGAACCCCTCGTCCCCGTGGACGTGTGGGACCAGGTCCAGTCCGTGCTCCGCGCGAACAACCTCGCCGGCGACAAGACCCAGACGCACGACCACTACCTCAAGGGATCGCTCTACTGCGACAACTGCGAATCGCGGCTGCTGCTGACTCACGCCAAGAACAAGCACGGCGTCGTCTACCCCTACTTCATCTGCGCCGGACGGCACGCCAAGCGCACCGACTGCCGACGCAAGGCCATGCACGTCGACCGGATCGAACAACTCGTCATCGACCACTACGCCCACGTCCAACTCGACCCCGCCACACTCGGCGCACTCCAGGCCACGATCAACGAAGAGTTCGCGATCATCAACGCGCAAGCCAAGTACGAGGCCGAAGACCTCACCCGGCAACAGCGCGACCTACGCAACCAGCGCGACAAGCTCATGCATGCCCACTACGCCGGAGCGGTGCCGCTCGATCAGCTCAAGACCGAGCAAGAGCGCATCACCGGACAGCTCGACTACATCACCACAAGGCTCGATGACGCGACCGCGAACTACGCCGCGGCGCAGGCCGAACTCAGCGACTGCCTCGACCTGCTCACCGACTACCACACGGTCTACCAGCAAGCGCCCGACGCCGTCCGACGCCTGTTCAACCAGGCGCTGTTCGCCAGGATCTACATCACCAACACCGACGACGTCCGCACCGAGAAAGCCGGACCCTTCGCCATCCTCCTCGACGAGGAGAACCAGCGAAGCGCCCGGCTTCAACAGCGTGACAACGACCAGCCTCGTGTTCAAACACCCGCCCACTCTCAAGCGGACGGGTGTTTGAACATGAAGCGTTGGGTGGAGCCTAGGAGATTCGAACTCCTGACATCCTGCTTGCAAAGCAGGCGCTCTACCAACTGAGCTAAGGCCCCGGGGCTGTGTGGTGGGGCTACCAGGACTTGAACCTGGGACCTCTTCATTATCAGTGAAGCGCTCTAACCGCCTGAGCTATAGCCCCGTCTCGGCGACTTCCGGCGTCGCCAACCTCCAAGACTTTACCCGACCCGCGGGCAATCCCGAAATCCGGGCGTCAGTTGGAGGTGAAGCCGACGAGCAGGCCGCCGGTGATCTTGACCGCGACGTTGTAGATGCCGGCCACGACCGCACCCAGCACCGTCACGACGATGAGGTTGAGGATCGCCACGACCGCCGCGAACGCCATCACCTGCGGGAAGCCGATGTAGGTCGTGATCGAGACGCCTCCGTCCGACAGGCTCTGGAAGAACTCGTCGAACTTGGCGATGAGACCTGTGGTCTGGACGACGAGGTAGATGAGCAGGAAGCTCACGATCGTCACGACGGCCAGGGCCACCGCGGCGAGGAACGACAGCTTCACCGCGGACCAGAAGTCGATGTAGACCAGGCGCAGGCGGACCTGCTTGGCGCTCGTCTTCTTGGTGGACTTCTTGGCGAGCTTGTCGGCTACCGTGCTCATGCGTCAGTTCTCGTCTCTTCGGGGCTCTGGGGGGAGGCGGGCGCGGCGCCGGCCGCGTCATCCGCAGCGTCGGGGTCTTCCACGAGGCCCCGCTCCGAATTCCGCGCGATGGCGATGATCGGATCACCCTCGGCGGTGCGGGCGAACACGACTCCCATCGTGTCCCGACCCTTGGCAGGCACCTCGGCCACGGAGGAGCGTACCACCTTGCCGCTGGCAAGAACCACCAAGACCTCGTCGTCCTCGCTCACGATGAGACCGCCCGCCAGATCGCCGCGGTCATCGTTCAGCTTGGCCACCTTGATGCCCAGTCCGCCTCGGCTCTGCGTGCGGTACTGGTCGACCGCGGTGCGCTTCGCATAGCCGCCCTCCGTGACCACGAACACGTAGCCGTCGTCGGTCACGACCGACGCCGAGAGGAGGCTGTCGCCGTCGCGGAACGACATGCCCTTGACGCCCGACGTGGACCGGCCCATCGGGCGCAGCGCCTCATCGGTCGCGGAGAACCGGAGCGACATCCCGTGCCGAGAGATGAGCAGGATGTCGTCGCCCTCGTTCACGAGAAGCGCGCTCACCACCTCGTCGGCGCCGTCGCCCTCGGGCTCGTCCCCGTCCTCGCTCGGCTCGTCCGACGCCTGGCCGCGGAGCTTGATGGCGATGACGCCGCCCGTGCGGTTGGTGTCGTAGTCGCTCAGGCGCGTCTTCTTCACGAGACCGCTGCGGGTCGCGAGGACGAGATAGGTCGCGACCTCGTAGTCGCGGATGTCGAGGATCTGCGCGATCTCCTCTCCCGGCTGGAGCGCCAGGAGGTTCGCGACGTGCTGACCCTTGGCATCCCGCCCGGCCTCGGGGACCTCGTAGGCCTTCGTGCGGTAGACGCGTCCCTTGGTCGTGAAGAACAGCAGCCAGTGATGCGTCGTCGTGACGAAGAAGTGCTCGACCACGTCGTCGGCGCGCAGCTGCGCGCCCTTGACGCCCTTGCCGCCGCGGTGCTGCGAGCGGTAGTTGTCGCTGCGGGTGCGCTTGATGTA
>Ga0180223_1001379_pt1 | contig 18996 bp, 15 predicted proteins | sample eDN5th30CKraftOP_FD_151337 | JGI IMG/M metagenome (GOLD analysis project Ga0180223, IMG submission 151337) | Enriched Organic Plus compost microbial communities from Emeryville, California, USA - eDNA 5th pass 30_C Kraft OP (version 2) (version 2) ...
GAGCACGGTGCGTGGGATGGCGTAGGAGCGAGCATGGCTTTTCGTAGGATGGCGTTGAGCGAAGCGATACCCATCGCCATGACCGCATGGGTATCGCCAAGGCTCAACCCATCCTACGAAAAGCGCCCGGCCGTTCAGCCCACCTGCTCGGAACCGCTCAGCGCTTCTTCCTCGCGCGGGCGCGGCAGCGAGGAGAGCAGGGCCATGATCAGCGCCGCCAGGTACGGCAGCGACTGCACCAGCAGCATCACCACCCAGAACATCAGGTCCGGGCTGGGCACGCCCTGCACCAGGACTATGCCCAGGGCGGCGCCCCACAGCAGGAGCATGATGAAGACTTCCTCGCGGGCCTCCGCCAGGGCCACCAGCAGGCCGTGGCTTGCGCGCATCTTCGGCGTGCGGAAGAACGGGATGGAGCGGGTGACGAAGCCGTACAGCACCGCCTTGGCGATGGTGTGCGACAGCGACAGCCCGGCCAGCGCGGCGAACAGCGCGTCGCGCAGGTTCACGCCCACGGTGCGGCGGTAGAGGAAGAGGATCTTGCCGACCTTGAAGGCGAACAGCGTCAGCGGCAGGATCGCGAAGATCAGCAGCGGCGGGTCGACGCGCTTGGGCACGATGATCATCGCCGCCGACCAGAGCAGCGCGCCGAGGGTGAAGAAGATGTTCATGCCGTCGGCGATCCACGGCAGCCAGCCGGCGACGAAGTGGTAGCGCTGGCCGCCGGTCAGCTTGCTGCCGTCCGGGCCGCGCCCGCGCAGCAGGGCGTCGGTGTGGCGCTTCATGATCTGGATCGCGCCGTAGGCCCAGCGGAAGCGCTGCTTCTTGAAGTCGATGAAGGTGTCGGGCATCAGGCCCTTGCCGTAGCTGCGCTCGAAGTAGGCCGCCGAGAGGCCGCGCTCGAATACCCGCAGGCCCAGCTCGGCGTCCTCGGTGATGCACCATTCGGCCCACTTCAGCTCGTCCAGCACCTGGCGCCGGACCATGGTCATGGTGCCGTGCTCGATGATCGCGTCGCGGTCGTTGCGGGTGACCATGCCGATGTGGAAGAAGCCCTTGTACTCGGCGTAGCACAGGCGCTTGAAGGCGCTTTCGTGCTGGTCGCGGTAGTCCTGCGGCGACTGCACCACGGCGATCTGCGGGTCGGCGAAGTGCGGCACCATGTGCTTGAGCCAGTCCGGCTCGACGCAGTAGTCGGAGTCGATCACCGCGATGACTTCGGCGTCGGGCGCGACGAACTGCAGCGCGTAGTTCAGCGCGCCGCCCTTGAAGCCGGCCAGGGGCGCCACGTGGAAGAAGCGGAAGCGCGGGCCGAGCAGCTCGCAGTGGGCCTGCACCGGCTCCCACACGGCCGGGTCCTTGGTGTTGTTGTCTATCACCAGGACCTCGAAGTCCGGGTAGTCGAGCCTGGCCAGGGCGTTCAGCGTCTCCTTGAGCATCTCCGGCGGCTCGTTGTAGCAGGGCACGTGGATGGAGACCTTGGGCCGGTAGGCGTCGGCCGCGGTGACCGGCAGGAACAGGCGGCGGCGCTTGCGCGTCCACACCGCCTCGGCCAGCTCGTGGGCCTCGGTGAACAGCACTATCACTACGCCCAGCGCGCCTATGCCCAGCAGCACGCCGACGGTGATGCTGAACCAGGTGCTGTACTGCTGGCTGTAGTCGTAGCCGATCCACACCAGGATGGACGCGCAGACGAACGAGACCACGGCGAGGAAGGTCCGTCCGCGCTGGCGCAGGGCGCTGCTGTCGATCAGCAGCAGAGTGAAGGTGAGCAGCGCCAGCACCACCGAGGCGATGGCCAGCACGCGCCACTTGGGAATGGCCACCACCGGGCCCTGGAAGTTGAACTTGGGCTGGCGCGCGGCGTTGAACACGCCCCAGTAGGCGCCCACCGAACCTTCGTCGGTGTACTTCCACGGCTGGTCGAAGGCCTCGACCACGAAGTAGTTGTAGCCCTTCTTGTTCAGCGCGTTGGTCAGTTCGCGCAGGTAGATGGCCTGGTCGGCCTGGGTGGCGGTGGCGCCGCCGCGCATGCGGCCGTTGCTGGGCCAGCCGACCTCGGCCAGCAGCAGCGGCTTTTTCGGAAACTTCAGGCGCAGGTCGCGGGCGCGGTCCAGGACGAACTGCACCGAGTCCTGCATGGGCACGAACTCCCAGTAGGGCAGCACGTGGGCGGCGATCAGGTCGACGTGCTTGGCCAGCTCCGGGTATTTCTCGTAGATGTGCCACTGCTCGGCGGTGGTCACCGGCACCTTCACCGCGGCGCGGACGCGGTCGAGGTAGCCGATCAGCTGGTCCTTGGTGACCTCGCGGCGGAACAGCGCCTCGTTGCCGACTATCACCCGCACCACGCTGCGCGAGCGGTTGGCGATCTCGATGCCGCGGGCGATCTCCGCCTCGTTCTCGGCCTCGTCGGCGCTGATCCAGATGCCCAGGCTGACGCGCATCCCGTACTCCTCGGCGAGGAAGGGGATGTCGGAAAGGCTGCCCTTGGTCGAGTAGGTGCGGATGTTCTCGGTCATCCGCGAGACCAGTTCCAGGTCCGCGCGGATCTGCTCGTCGCTGGGGAAGCGGCCGCTCTGCGGGCTCTGGTCCAGGCGGAAGGGCGAGAAGGAGAAGCCGGAGATGCTTTCCGGCCAGTCCGGCGCGCTCACCGGGCGGTTGTACAGGGCCCAGACGCCGGTGAGCAGGGCGGCCAGGGCGACCAGCACGACCAGGTTGAGGCCGAATTTGCGTGATGGCATGGAGCGATCGGGTTCCTGTCGGTGTTTCGGGGCCGGGAACGGGTCGGCGCGCATCCTACCCCGCACCCCCCTGGGTGTATAGCTCCCGTCCAACGCCGCGGGGGCGGCATAGAATGTCCCTGGTGGCCGGTTATGGCCTTGCCGGGCGTCAATTCGGCCGGCCCTGGCGCCCGCCTTCCTATAGAATGCCGGGCGTTTTTTGCGGAGACACTGTGATGGTAGTGGACGATCAGCGTTTCGGTGGCATCGCCCGCCTGTACGGCACCCAGGGCCTGGAGCGCCTGGCCGCGGCCCACGTGGCGGTGGTCGGCATCGGCGGCGTCGGCTCCTGGGCGGCCGAGGCCCTTGCGCGCAGTGGCGTCGGCGAGATTTCCCTGTTCGACCTGGACGACGTCTGCGTGACCAACACCAACCGCCAGGTCCACGCCCTGGAAGGCGCCGTGGGCAAGCCCAAGGTGGCGGTGATGGCCGAGCGCATCCGCGCCATCAACCCGGCGTGCAAGGTCCACGCGGTGGCGGACTTCGTCACCCGCGAGAGCATGGCCGACTGCATCACCACCGACATGGACTTCGTCATCGACTGCATCGACAGCGTGCCGGCCAAGGCGGCGCTGATCGCCTGGTGCAAGCGGCGCAAGATCCAGATCGTCACCACCGGCGGCGCCGGCGGCCAGGTCGACCCGACGCAGGTGCAGGTGGCCGACCTGAACAAGACCTTCAACGATCCGCTGGCGGCCAAGGTGCGCTCGCTGCTGCGCCGCGACTACAACTTCTCGCGCACGCCGGGGCGGCATTACAGCGTGCCCTGTGTGTTCTCCACCGAGCAACTGCGCTACCCCAAGCCGGACGGCAGCGTGTGCCAGGCCAAGGGCTTCGTCGGGGAAGGGGTGAAGCTGGACTGCGCGGGTGGTTTCGGGGCGGTGATGATGGTTACGGCCACCTTTGGCATGGCTGCGGCGGCGAGGGCTGTGGATAAGTTGGTGGCGGGGGCGCGGCGGCCTTCGGAGCGTAGCGCGGCTGGAAATCCCTCTTAACGCGAACGGTGCTCACCTGTTATCGAGGTGTTTGCTGTTACTCCGCTCCCTCTCCCTAACCCTCTCCCTGAAGGGAGAGGGGACCGTTGGGCAGAGTTGGGTGTTCTGGAGTTAGCCGGCAACATCGAAGGTTTCCAGCTGAAACCATTCTTTCTCTCGGCACGGACTAGCTCCCTCTCCCTTCAGGGAGAGGGCTGGGGAGAGGGGACGGACTTCGATATCGCTCCGGAGTCGAGCTTGACTCCGTTGTTCGCGAGCAAGCTCGCTCCTATGAAACGAGTTCGCGCATGCGTTGGAGCACCGCATTCAGGCCATTGCTGCGTGACGGGGACAGTTGACGACCCAGACCCAGTTCGTTGAACCACTGGCCCAGGTCCAGTCGCGCCAGTTCCTCCCCCGGCAATCCCTGCACCCGCACCAGCAGCAGCGCGATCAGCCCGCGCAGCAGGCGTGCGTCGCTGGTGGCGCGGAAGTGCCAGGCGCCATCGCGCTGTTCGGCCACCAGCCAGACCAGGCTTTCGCAGCCCTGCACACGGTTGGCTTCGTTGCGTTCTTCCTCGTTCAGCGGCTCCAGCCTGTCGCCCCACTGCATCAGCAGGCGGGCGCGCTGTTCCCAGGAGGCCTGGCCGGCAAAGGCTTCCAGTGCCTGGCGGGCGGCTTCTGGGAGGCTCATCGCAGCAGTTCCAGGGCACCGTCGAGGGCGCGGAAGAAGCGCTCCAGGTCGGCGCCGTCGTTATACAGGGCGAGGGATACTCGGATGGCGCCGGGCAGGCCCAGGCGCTTGAGCAGCGGCATGGCGCAGTGGTGCCCGGCGCGCACCGCCACGCCCTGCTCGGTGAGAAGGTGGGCGAGGTCGGCGCTGTGCACGTCCCGCACCACGAAGCTGGCCAGCGCCGCCTGGGGTTCGCCCAGCAGGCGCACGCCGTCGCGGGCGCGCAGCCCGGCCAGCAGTTGTGCGTGCAGCAGGGCCTCGTGGGCGGCCATTTCCGCGGCGTCCTGGCGGGTCAGCCAGTCGAGGCTGGCGCCCAGGCCGATCACCGCGCCTATGGCCGGAGTGCCGGCTTCGAAGCCCAGAGGCGCCGGGCGGAAGTGGGCGCTCTGGTAATCGGCGTTCTGCACCATCTCGCCGCCGAACTGCCAGTGGCGCAGGCGCGCCAGCGCGTCCGCGCGGCCCCAGAGCAGGCCCAGGCCCTCGGGGCCGTAGAGCTTGTGGCTGGATAACACGTAGAAGTCGCAGCCCAGGGCGGACAGGCTGTGCCGGCCATGGACCACGCCCTGGGCGCCGTCCACCGCGCTCAGCGCGCCTTGCGCGCGGGCCAGGGCCAGCAGCTCCGGCAGTGGCTGCCAGGTGCCGAGCACGTTGGACAACTGGCTCACGGCGAGCAGGCGGGTGCGCGGGCCGATCAGTTGCGTGGCGGCCTCAAGGTCGATGACTCCGCGGTCGTCCAGCGGCAGCACCACCAGCTTCGCTCCGCGGCGCAGCGCCAGTTGCTGCCAGGGCAGCAGGTTGGCGTGGTGCTCCAGGGCGCTGATGGCGATCTCGTCGCCTTCGCCGAACAGGTGTTCCAGGCCGTAGGCCAGCAGGTTCAGGGCCTCGGTGGCGCCGTGGGTGAACACCAGTTGTTCCGGGCTGCCGGCGTCCAGCCATTGCGCCAGGCGTGTGCGCGTCGCCTCGAAGGCGCGGGTGGCGCGCTCGCCGGGCAGGTGCTGGGCGCGATGGACGTTGGCCGCGCCGCTGGCGTAGTAGCCGGCCAGGGCGTCGAGCATGGCCTGGGGCTTCTGCGCGGTGGCGGCGCTGTCGAGGTAGGTCTGCTCCTCGGCTGCCAGCGCGGCGAGGGCAGGGAACGCGGAGCGCCAGGGGGAAAGAAGCATGGCTGTAAGCCTGAAGCTGGAAGCTGGAAGCTGGAAGTGCCTTGTGCAGCCCGCTTCCGGCTTTTGGCTTCCAGCTTCCAGCTCTGACTTAGTTATGCGCGTGCAGCGCTTCGTTCAGCTCGATGGCGGTCTTGTTGGTCTTGCACTCCACCGCGCCGGTCTGCGAGTTGCGGCGGAACAGCAGGTCCGGCTGGCCGGCCAGGTCGCGGCCCTTGACCACCTTGACCAGGTTGTTCTGGTCGTCCAGCAGCGCCACCTTGGTGCCGGCGGTGACGTACAGGCCGGCTTCGACGATGTTGCGGTCGCCCAGCGGGATGCCGATGCCGGCGTTGGCGCCGATCAGGCAGCCTTCGCCGACGCTGATGACGATGTTGCCGCCGCCGGACAGGGTGCCCATGGTCGAGCAGCCGCCGCCCAGGTCCGAACCCTTGCCGACGAACACGCCGGCGGAGACGCGGCCTTCGATCATGCCCGGGCCAGCGGTGCCGGCGTTGAAGTTGACGAAGCCTTCGTGCATCACGGTGGTGCCTTCGCCGATGTAGGCGCCCAGGCGCACGCGGGCGGTGTCGGCGATGCGCACGCCGGCCGGGACCACGTAGTCGGTCATTTTCGGGAACTTGTCCACCGAGAAGACTTCCAGCAGCTTGCCCTTCAGGCGCGCTTCGAGTTGCAGCTCGGCCAGTTCGGCCAGGTCGACGGCGCCGATGTTGGTCCAGGCCACGTTCGGCAGCAGCGGGAAGATGCCCGACAGGTTGACGCCATGGGGCTTGACCAGGCGGTGCGAGAGCAGGTGCAGCTTCAGGTAGGCCTCGGGGGTGGAGGCGGGGGCGGCGTCTTCGGCCAGCAGGGTGGCGACCAGCGGCTTCTGGCTTTCGGCCAGGCGGTTGAGCAGGGCGGCCTGGGCCGGGGCGATGGTCTTCAGCGCGTCGGCCAGTTGGTAGGCCTGCTGGTTGCTGAAGGCAATGGCCTGGTTGCCGTTCTCGTAACCGAGGATCGGCGCGACGGCGGCGACCAGCTCGGCGGCCGGGTTCAGCAGCGGTTGCGCGTAGAAGACTTCCAGCCAGGCGTCCTGGCGGTTCTGGGTGCCGACGCCGAAGGCCAGGCTGAACAGGGATTGGGACATGTGCGGTTCCTCGAAAAAACGGTGAAAAAGTGTCAGGCCAGCGCGGCGGCGTAGGCGTCGGGCTTGAAGCCGACCAGGGTGCGGTCGCCAAGGTCTAGCACCGGACGCTTGATCATCGACGGCTGGGCGAGCATCAGCTCGATCGCGCGGGGCTCGTCGAGGTCGGCTTTCTGCGCCTCGTCGAGCTTGCGGAAGGTGGTGCCGGCGCGGTTCAGGACCGTCTGCCAGCCGTGCTCGGCGCACCATTGCTCGAGGTGCGCGCGGTCTATTCCGCTAGTCTTGTAGTCGTGGAAGGCATAGTCGACGCCGTGTTCCTCAAGCCAGGTGCGGGCTTTCTTCATGGTGTCGCAGGCCTTGATTCCGTAGATGGTCCGCTGGGTCATGGGCGGCGCTCCTCGTCGTTCCTTTGGCAAGCGCGGGATTATGCCATTTTCCCGCGAACTTGCGGGGGCGGGGAGGGCGGGACGATTCTTTTGCGATTGCAATAGTCTATTGCTCGCCCGGGGGCTGATGGAGAGCGTCTCTGGATGTTCCAATGGGGCGCCGCGAACTGGCGACTGGGAGATCGTCGATGCAAACCGTGTATACCGTGCTCATCCTGCTGCTGGTGGTCGGGGGCACGCGCCTGCTGGCGCAATTGCTGCCCTTGCCGCTGCCGCTGATCCAGATCGCCTCGGGGGCGGTCCTGGCCTGGCCCAGCCTGGGGTTGCACGTGGCGCTGGACCCGGAGCTGTTCATGTTCCTGTTCATTCCGCCGCTGTTGTTCGCCGATGGCTGGCGCATGCCCAAGGGCGAGTTCTGGCAGATGCGCTGGCCGATCCTGACCATGGCCTTCGCCCTGGTGCTGTTCACCGTGGCCGGTGGCGGCGCCTTCATCCATCTGCTGATTCCCGAGATTCCCTGGGCCGCCGCCTTCGCCCTGGCCGCGGTGCTGTCGCCCACCGACGCCCTGGCGGTATCGGCGATCGCCCAGAACCGCCTGCCGCGGCGGCTGATGCACGTGCTGCAGGGCGAGGCGCTGATGAACGACGCCTCGGGCCTGGTGGCCTTCAAGTTCGCCGTGGCCGCGGCCATGACCGGCGCCTTCTCGCTGCTCGACGCCAGCCTGAGCTTCCTCCTGGTGGCGATTGGCGGCCTGGCCTGCGGCGTGGTGCTGAGCTGGCTGCTGGGGCGCATCCGCGCCTGGATGATCCGCCGCGGCTGGGACGACCCGGCCACCCACGTGGTGCTCATGCTGTTGCTGCCCTTCGCGGTGTACATGGTTGCCGAGGAGTTCGGCGTCTCCGGCATCCTCGCGGCGGTGGCGGCGGGCATGATGCAGAGCTGGACCGATCTGCTGCCGCGGCAGACCCACACCCGCGTGCTCAACCGCAGCGTCTGGTCGATGCTGGAGTTCGCCTTCAACGGCGTGGTGTTCCTGCTGCTGGGCCTGCAACTGCCGGACATCCTCAAGTCGGTGACGCACCACGCCGGCGACAGCCTGTGGCGTTCCTCGCAGCTGCTGTTCTACGTGCTGGCGGTGTATGCCGTGCTGATCCTGCTGCGCTTCGCCTGGGTCTGGTGCTACTGGAAGCTGTCGCTGCGCTTCGAGCGCTGGTGGGGCATCGAGCTGGGCGGCAAGCCCGGCGAGCCGGTGCTGCGGTTGTCGGCGATCTCGGCGCTGGGCGGGGTGCGCGGGGCGGTGACCCTGGCCGGCGTACTGTCGGTGCCGCTGCTGCTGGGCAGCGGCGAGGCCTTCCCGCAGCGCGACCTGATCATCTTCATCGCCGCCGGGGTGATCCTGGTGTCGCTGCTGGCGGCCACCCTGGGCCTGCCGGCCTTGCTCAAGGGGCTGCCAGTGGCCAGCAACGACCAGTCCGAACTGGAGTACCGCTCGGTATGGCGGCGCACCGCGGTGGCGGCCATCCGCATGCTGGAGAAGGAGGAAATGCCGGCCGGCGAGAAGGTGGATGCCGAGGAGGCTGCGCGGCTGGCGGAGGTGAAGGCGCGGCTGATGGCCGAGTACCGCCAGCAGCTCGACCCGGCGCCGGACAGCGCCGAGGCGCGGGAGCGGGCGCGCAGCCTGGAGCTGGCCGACCAGGCCCTGCGCATCAAGGCGCTGCGCACCCAGCGCCTGGAGCTGTATCAGCTGCGCCGGGAGAACCTGGTGGACGACGAGACCATGCGCAAGGTGCTCGGCGACCTGGACTCCCAGGAGGCCTGGCTGACCAGCAAGGCGGGGCGGTGGGTGTAGGGCGGCGGCAGGTTGCAGGCGGCTTCGAGGTTGATCTGGGCGCGGGCTTTGGCCTGGGTGAAACGGCGGATAACCGCGAACGGTTATTCGCCCTACGTTGCCGGTGGGCTTGGCGTAGGGCGCATAACGCCTACGGCGTTATCCGCCGTTTGGCCTTGGCTACGGGCGGCTCCGGGTTTGATCTGGGCTGGTCTGGACGAAGCGCTTGATCCGCTCGGCCGCTTCCACGCATTCGGCCAGCGGGGCGACCAGGGCCATGCGCACGCGGTTGGCGCCGGGGTTTTCGCCGTTCACTTCGCGGGACAGGTAGGAGCCCGGCACCACGGTGACGTGCTGCTGGTCGAACAGGCCGCGGCAGAACTCGGTGTCGGCGATGGGCGTCTTCGCCCACAGGTAGAAGCTGCCGTCCGGGCGCTGCACGTCGAGCACGCCGGCGAGGATGTCCAGCACCGCGGCGAACTTCTCGCGGTACAGGTCGCGGTTGGCGCGCACGTGGTCCTCGTCCTGCCAGGCGGCGATGCTGGCCAGTTGGGTCTGCACCGACATGGCGCAGCCGTGGTAGGTGCGGTACAGGAGGAATTTCTTCAGCACCTCGGCGTCGCCGGCCACGAAGCCCGAGCGCAGGCCCGGCAGGTTGGAGCGCTTGGACAGGCTGTGGAACACCACGCAACGCCTGAAGTCCGAGCGGCCCAGTTCGGCGCAGGCGCTGAGCAGGCCGGGCGGTGGGTTCTGCTCGTCGAAGTACAGCTCGCTGTAGCACTCGTCGGCGGCGATCAGGAAGTCGTGCTCGTCGGCCAGGGCAATCAGCTTCTTCAGGGTTTCCAGCGGCACCAGCGCGCCGGTGGGGTTGCCCGGGGAGCAGAGGAAAAGAATCTGGCAACGCTGCCAGACGTCCGCCGGCACCGCGTCGAAGTCCGGATTGAAGCCGTTCTCGGCGCGGCAGGCCAGGTAGTGCGGCTGCGCCCCGGCCAGCAGGGCCGCGCCTTCGTAGATCTGGTAGAAGGGGTTGGGGCTGATCACCAGGCCGTTCTTGCTGCGGTCCACTACCGCTTGGGTGAAGGCGAACAGCGCCTCGCGGGTGCCGTTCACCGGTAGCACGTGGCGCGCCGCGTCGAGCCAGCCGGCGGGGACGCCGAAGCGGCGCTCGCACCAGGCGGCGATGGTTTCGCGCAGCGCCGGCAGGCCCAGGGTGGTCGGGTACACCGCCAGTTGGTCGAGGCTGTCGGCCAGGGCCTTGGCGACGAATTCCGGCGAGCGGTGCTTGGGCTCGCCGATGGACAGCGCGATGTGCGCAAGCCCCGCCGGCGGCTGGGCGCCGGCGAGCAGGGCGCGGAGCTTCTCGAAGGGGTAGGGCTGGAGCAGGTCGAGGTCTGGGTTCATGTGAATCGCTCGTCAGATGCTGATGCGGACCGGAACGGTTTCCTGGCCGTTGGCCTGTGAAAGCTGCTCGACCAGGGCCGCCTGCAGTCGCTTGCACAGGTCCGGGTCGGAGAGTGGCTGGTTGTGCGCGTCGGTGACGTAGAACACGTCTTCCACGCGCTCGCCGAGGGTGGCGATCTTGGCGTTGCGCACCGACAGGTCGAAGTCCAGGAACAGCCCGCCGATGCGCGCCAGCAGGCCCGGGCGGTCGGGGGCGATGACCTCGAGCACGCTGACCTGGCGCGAGGCGTCGGTGGAGATGGTCACCAGCGGCGCGAAGGCGAAGTGCTTGAGCTGCCGGGGCACGCGGCGCTGGATGATGTTCGGGTAGTCGTCGGGGTTCTTCAGCGCGTCCACCAGGCCCTGGCGGATTTCGGCGATGCGCTGGGGATTGTCGCCGATCGAGCCGCCATCGGCGTCGAGCACTATGTAGGTGTCGAGGGTGAACAGGCTGGTGGAGGTGATGATCCGCGCGTCCTGGATGTTCAGGTTGAGCTGGTCCATCGCCGCCACGGTCACGGCGAAGAAGTCGTGCTGGTCGGCGGCGTAGATGAAGATCTGCGTGCCGCCCTCGAACTCGCGCTGGGTGGTTTCCTTGATCAGCACCAGCGGCGTGCCGTCGTCCGGGTGCTGGAGGATGGCCTCGGTATGCCAGGCCACGTCGGCGGCGCTGTGGCGCAGGAAGTAGTCGTCACCCAGCTGGCTCCAGAGCTGCTCGGCGTCGTCCTGGTCGATGCCGTCGCGCACCAGGATGTCGATGGCCGCGCTCTGCGTCTGGCGGATCTGCTCCTCGCGGTCCAGCGGGTTCTCCAGGCCACGGCGCAGGGCGCGCTTGGTCTCGGTGTAGAGCTGGCGCAGCAGGCTGGCGCGCCAGGAGTTCCACAGGCTCGGGTTGGTGGCGTTGATGTCGGCCACGGTGAGTACGTAGAGGTAGTCCAGGCGCGTCTGGTCGCCCATCAGCTGGGCGAAGTCGAAGATCACCTGCGGGTCGGAGAGGTCCTTGCGCTGCGCGGTGGTGGACATCACCAGGTGGTTCTGCACCAGCCAACTGACCAGTTGGGTGTCCCACTGCGGCAACTGGTGGCGCTGGCAGAACAGCTCGGCGTCCACCGCGCCCAGCTCGGAATGGTCGCCGCCACGGCCCTTGGCGATGTCGTGGTAGAGCCCGGCGAGGTAGATCAGCTCCGGCTTGGGCAGGCGCTCCATGATCTTGCTGGCCAGCGGGTACTTCTCGGCCATGTCCGGGCGCTGCAGCTTGCGCAGGTGCTTGATCAGGTTGAGGGTGTGGGCGTCCACCGTATAGATGTGGAACAGGTCGTGCTGCATCTGCCCGATGATCAGGCCGAACTCCGGCAGGTAGCGGCCGAGGATGCCGTAGCGGTTCATCCGCCGCAGGTTGCGATGGATGCCTTCCTTGCACTTGAACAGCTCGATGAACAGGCTGGTGTTGCGGATGTCGTGGCGGAAGTCGTCGTCGATCAGGTGCCGGCTGTCGCGCAGCAGGCGGATGGTGTCGGCGCGCACGCCCTTGATCGCCGGGTGCTGGGCCATCAGCACGAAGATTTCCAGGAGGGCGAAGGGGGTGCGCTTGAAGACGTTGGCGTTGGTCACCTCCAGGTAGCCGTCGCGGACCTGGAAGCGGCTGTTCAGCGGCGTCACCTGGCCGCCTTCGCCGGCGCGCAGGATGACTTCCTCGAAGTGCTGCATGATCAGGTCGTTCAGCTCGGAGACCGCCATCACCACCCGGTAGTACTTCTGCATGAAGCGCTCGACGGCCAGCTTGGCGTCGTTGTCCTGGTAGCCGAGCATCCCGGCGATGCGCCGCTGGTGGTCGAACAGCAGGCGGTCCTCGGCGCGCCCGGCGAGCATGTGCAGGGCGTAGCGGACCTTCCAGAGGAATTCCTGGCAGGAGGCCAGCACGCTGGACTCGCTTTCCACCAGGAAGCCTTCCTTGACCAGCGCGTGCAGGTTGAGGCTGCCGAAGTGGCGGCGGGCCACCCAGAGGATGGTCTGGATGTCGCGCAGCCCGCCCGGCGAGCCCTTCACGTTGGGCTCCAGGTTGTATTCGGTGTCGTTGTATTTGGTGTGGCGGTGGATCTGTTCCTTGCGCTTGGCCAGGAAGAACTGGCCGCTGGGCCACATCTGGCTGGTGGCCGTGGCTTCGAGCATGCGCTGGCGCAGGTGGTCGGGGCCGGAGATGGTCCGGCACTCCATCAGGTTGGTCACCACCGTCAGGTCGGCGCGCGCTTCCTCGGCGCATTCGGCCACCGAGCGCACGCTCTGGCCGACTTCCAGGCCGATGTCCCAGAGCAGGGTGAGGAAGCCCTCGATGGGCTCGCGGAAGACCTCCTGGTCCTCGCTGTCGAGCAGCACCAGGATGTCGATGTCCGAGTGCGGGTGCAGCTCGCCGCGGCCGTAGCCGCCCACCGCCACCAGGGCGATGTCGGCGTCCTCGCACCAGGCGAAGCGCTGCCAGGCCTGCTGCAGGATCTGGTCGACGAACCAGGCGCGGTCCTCGATCAGCCGGCGGATGTCACGGCCGCCGTTGAAGCGCGCGTCCAGTACCTCGTTGGCCTGGCGGATGGCCTTCTTGAAGGCGGGGATGGGGCTGGATTTGAGGGCCAGTTCCGCCTGGAACTGCCCAGGGTCGAACAACTCGGGATCCACCTGCGGCATGGCGGCCTTCCTGATTCTGGGATGGGGGGAGGGCAGGGGCAAGTCATCGTCCGGGCCTGGGCGCGTGGCGCCAGGCCCGGCGAGGGTGCCGGGCCGGGATTTCCATGTTCTACCCAGCCGTCGGCGAGATTGCAACGCCGCTCACGCGCCGGTGCGCGGGAAGCTCTCGTCGTTGCGCAGGGTGAGGATCTCGTAGCCGTCGGCGGTCACCAGCACGGTGTGCTCCCACTGGGCGGAGAGCTTGCGGTCCTTGGTGATGGCGGTCCAGCCGTCGCCCAGCAGGCGGGTTTCCGGGCGGCCCTGGTTGATCATCGGCTCGATGGTGAAGATCATCCCTTCCTTGAGCTCCAGGCCGGTGCCGGCGCGGCCGTAGTGCAGCACCTGGGGCTCCTCGTGGAACACCTTGCCGATGCCGTGGCCGCAGTACTCGCGGACCACCGAGAAGCCGTTCTTCTCGGCGTACTTCTGGATCACCTCGCCGATGTCGCCCAGGCGCGCGCCGGGCTTGACCACGGAAATGCCCTTGTACATGCATTCCTGGGTGATCTGGCACAGGCGGTCGGCCCACTCCGGGGTCTTGCCCACCAGGAACATCTTGCTGGTGTCGCCGTGGTAGCCGTCCTTGATGACGGTGATGTCGATGTTGACGATGTCGCCTTCCTTGAGCGGCTTCTCGTTGGGGATGCCGTGGCAGACGACGTGGTTGATCGAGGTGCAGATGGACTTGGGGAAGCCCTTGTAGTTCAGGGGCGCGGGGATGGCCTGCTGGACGTTGACTATATAGTCGTGGCAGATGCGGTCCAGTTCGTCGGTGGTGACCCCGGGCTTGACGTGCTCGCCGATCATTTCCAGCACCTCGGCGGCCAGGCGGCCGGCGATGCGCATTTTCTCGATGTCTTCGGGCGTCTTGATGGTGACGGTCATAGAATTCTCGGACGCGGGCGGAAAAAGGCAATGGTAACAGTTTCGCAGGCGGCAGGCTGCCATGGAGGCTGGAGGCTGGAGGCTGGAGGCTGGAGCGGCGGTGCGTCGATCGCCTGTCGTCCGGCTTCCAGCTTCTAGCCTCCAGCGGCTTTGTGTGATATAAAGCGCCCCGCTTTTGCAGGCTATGGCCTGTTCAAGCCTAACCCACACATGCATCGACACGATGACCTGGGTGCCCTGCGACGCGTTCGGGGGTTGGTCATTGGGATGCATGGAGGCCCAACCCGACTTATCGAGGAACTATCATGTCCCAAGTCAACATGCGCGATATGCTGAAGGCCGGTGTGCACTTCGGCCACCAGACCCGTTACTGGAACCCGAAAATGGGCAAGTTCATTTTCGGCGCGCGCAACAAGATCCACATCATCAACCTGGAAAAGACCCTGCCGCTGTTCAACGAGGCCCTGACCTTCGTTGAGCGCCTGGCCCAGGGCAAGAACAAGATCCTGTTCGTCGGCACCAAGCGTTCCGCCGGCAAGATCGTTCGCGAAGAAGCCGCCCGTTGCGGCATGCCGTACGTCGACCACCGTTGGCTGGGCGGCATGCTCACCAACTACAAGACCATCCGTCAGTCGATCAAGCGCCTGCGCGAGCTGGAAACCCAGCAGCAGGACGGCACCTTCGACAAGCTGACCAAGAAAGAAGCCCTGATGCGCACCCGTGATCTGGAAAAACTGGATCGCAGCCTGGGCGGCATCAAGGACATGGGCGGCCTGCCGGACGCGCTGTTCGTGATCGACGTCGACCACGAGCGCATCGCCATCACCGAAGCCAACAAGCTGGGCATCCCGGTCATCGGCATCGTCGATACCAACAGCAGCCCGGACGGCGTCGACTACGTCATCCCCGGTAACGACGACGCCATCCGCGCCGTTCAGCTGTACCTGGGTTCGATGGCCGAAGCCGTACTGCGCGGCCGTCAGAACGCCCAGGGCGGTGCCGACGAGTTCGTCGAAGAAGCGCCGGCCGAATCCGCCGAAGGCTGATTCCGGGACGTCCAGACGTCCAGCGGTGCGCAAAAAGGGGGCCTGGCCCCCTTTTTGCCACTCCCGAATTCCGCCCGGCCCGCCGGGCGATCTGGTTTTGAGAACCAACTCAAGAGGATTTGCAAATGGCAGAGATCACTGCAGCACTGGTTAAAGAACTGCGCGAGCGTACCGGCCAGGGCATGATGGAGTGCAAGAAGGCCCTGGTTGCCGCCGAAGGCGACATCGAGAAGGCCATCGACGACATGCGCGCTTCGGGCGCCATCAAGGCTGCCAAGAAGGCCGGCAACATCGCCGCCGAAGGTTCCATCGCGGTGAAAGTGGCCGACGACGCCAAGGCCGCCACCATCATCGAAGTCAACTCGCAGACCGACTTCCTGGCCCTGCAGGACGACTTCAAGAACTTCGTCGCCGCCAGCCTGGACAAGGCTTTCGCCCAGAAGCTGAGCGACGCCGCTCCGCTGATCGCCGAGCAGGAGTCCGCCCGTGAGGCCCTGGTCGCCAAGTGCGGCGAGAACGTCAACATCCGTCGTCTGGCCCGCGCCGAAGGCGACGTGGTCGGCGCCTACCTGCACGGTCACCGCATCGGCGTACTGGTCACCCTGAAAGGCGGCAACGCCGAACTGGCCCGTGACATCGCCATGCACGTCGCCGCCAGCAACCCGCAGTTCCTGGATCCGTCGCAGGTTTCCGAAGAAGCCGTGGCCAAGGAAAAGGAAATCTTCCTGGCGCTGAACGCCGACAAGATCGCCGGCAAGCCGGAAAACATCGTCGAGAACATGGTCAAGGGCCGCATCAACAAGTTCCTCGCCGAAGCCAGCCTGGTCGAGCAGCCGTTCGTCAAGGATCCGGAAGTCAAGGTCGGTGAACTGGCCAAGAAAGCCGGCGCCGAGATCGTCTCCTTCGTTCGCTTCGAAGTGGGCGAGGGCATCGAGAAGGCCGAGGCCGACTTCGCTGCCGAGGTTGCTGCTCAAGTAGCTGCATCCAAGCAATAAGACGGTTTCCACCGTCGCCCCGGAAGAGGCTGCCCGCTCGCGCGTGCGGCCTCTTCGTCAAAGTGGGGAGACCATTCGGGGCGGTCTCCGCGGCTTCGCACCGTTCGTCGGTTCGCGGCGCTGCTAGCCTGGTAGGGCCAGGCTTCCCCGACAGGCGCCCGGTCAGGCGCCACGCATTCCACATCGCCGCAGGAGAAAAAGGTCATGGCTCAGCAGCTGAGCGCACGTCAACCTCGCTATAAACGCATTCTTCTAAAACTGAGCGGCGAAGCCCTGATGGGCAGCGAAGAGTTCGGTATCGACCCCAAGGTCCTGGACCGCATGGCCCTGGAGATCGGCCAGCTGGTCGGCATCGGCGTGCAGGTCGGCCTGGTCATCGGCGGCGGCAACCTGTTCCGTGGCGCGGCCCTGTCGGCGGCCGGCATGGACCGCGTCACCGGCGACCACATGGGCATGCTGGCCACCGTGATGAACGGCCTGGCCATGCGCGACGCCCTGGAGCGCTCGAACATCACCGCCATCGTCATGTCGGCCATCAGCATGGTCGGCGTCACCGACCACTACGACCGCCGCAAGGCCATGCGCCACCTCGCCAGCGGCGAAGTGGTGATCTTCTCCGCCGGTACCGGCAACCCCTTCTTCACCACCGACTCGGCCGCCTGCCTGCGCGCCATCGAAATCGATGCCGACGTGGTGCTGAAGGCGACCAAGGTCGATGGTGTGTACACTGCCGATCCGTTCAAGGATCCGAACGCCGAGAAGTTCGAGCGCCTGACCTACGATGAAGTGCTCGACCGCAAGCTGGGCGTGATGGACCTGACCGCCATCTGCTTGTGCCGCGACCAGAAAATGCCGCTGCGGGTGTTCAACATGAACAAGCCGGGCGCGCTGCTGAATATTGTTGTTGGTGGTGCCGAGGGCACCCTGATCGAGGAGGATTGACATGATCAACGAGATCAAGAAAGAAGCGCAGGAGCGCATGGGCAAGACCCTGGAGGCCCTGGGGCACGCCTTCGCCAAGATCCGCACCGGCCGTGCGCACCCGAGCATCCTGGACAGCGTCATGGTGTCCTACTACGGCTCCGACACCCCGCTGCGCCAGGTCGCCAACGTCACCGTCGAGGATTCCCGCACCCTGGCCCTGAACGTGTTCGACAAGAGCATGATCCAGGCGGTCGAGAAGGCCATCATGACCTCCGACCTGGGCCTGAACCCGGCCACCGCCGGCACCACCATCCGCGTCCCCATGCCGGCCCTGACCGAGGAAACCCGCAAGGGCTTCACCAAGCAGGCCCGCGCCGAGGCCGAGCAGGCCCGCGTCTCCGTGCGCAACATCCGCCGCGACGCCCTGGCCCAGCTCAAGGACCTGCAGAAGGAAAAGGAAATCAGCGAGGACGAAGAGCGTCGCGCCGGGGACGAAGTGCAGAAGCTCACCGACAGGTTCGTCGCCGAGATCGACAAGGCCCTCGAGGCCAAGGAAGCGGATCTGATGGCCGTCTGACGGCCAGGTTGCAGTCATGGACAAGACCAAGCAGGTGGCCGCGGTGCCACGTCACGTGGCCATCATCATGGACGGCAACAACCGCTGGGCGAAGAAGCGCCTGCTGCCCGGCGTTGCCGGGCACAAGGCCGGCGTCAGCGCGGTGCGTGCGGTGGTCAAGACCTGCGCCGAGGCCGGTGTCGAGGTCCTGACGCTGTTCGCCTTCTCCAGCGAGAACTGGCAGCGCCCGGTCGACGAGGTCGGTGCGCTCATGGAGCTGTTCCTCATGGCCCTGCGCCGCGAGGTGCGCAAGCTCGACGAGAACGGCATCCGCCTGCGCATCATCGGTGATCGCAGCCGCTTCCACGCGGAGCTGCAGGCCGCCATGCGCGAGGCGGAGAACCTCACCGCCGGCAACAAGGGGCTGCTGCTGCAGGTGGCGGCCAACTACGGCGGCCAGTGGGACATCACCCAGGCCGCCCAGCGCCTGGCCCGCGAAGTGCAGGCCGGGCACCTGGCGCCGGACGACATCACCGCCGAGCTGATCCAGGGTTGCCTGACCACCGGCGACCAGCCGTTGCCGGACCTGTGCATCCGCACCGGCGGCGAGCACCGCATCAGCAACTTCCTGTTGTGGCAACTGGCCTACGCCGAGCTGTACTTCTCCGATCTCTACTGGCCGGACTTCAAGAGCGCGGCGATGCGCGAAGCGCTGGCCGACTATGCCACCCGCCAGCGTCGCTTCGGCAAGACCAGCGAGCAGGTGCAGGCCGAGGCCCCCCCGTCATGCTGAAACAACGGATCATCACGGCGCTGGTGCTGCTGCCCATCGCGCTGGGTGGTTTCTTCCTCCTCGATGGCCTCGCCTTCGCGCTGTTCATCGGCCTGGTGGTGACCCTCGGCGCCTGGGAATGGGCGCGCCTGGCCGGCTACAACGAGCAGCCGGCCCGCGTCGGTTACGCCGGCGTGGTCGCGCTGCTGATGCTGCTGCTGTACTGGCTGCCGCAGCTGGCCGGGGCCGTGCTGTTGCTGGCGGTGCTCTGGTGGCTGCTGGCTACCGTGATGGTGCTCACCTACCCGGACAGCGCCTCCAGCTGGGGCGGCCGCTGGCGCCGCCTGCTGATCGGCCTGCTGATCCTGCTGCCGGCCTGGCAGGGGTTGGTGGTGCTCAAGCAGTGGCCGCTGGCCAACTGGCTGATCGTCGCGGTCATGGTGCTGGTCTGGGCCGCCGACATCGGCGCCTATTTCTCCGGCAAGGCCTTCGGCAAGCGCAAGCTGGCGCCGCGGGTCAGCCCCGGCAAGAGCTGGGAAGGCTTCTACGGCGGCCTGGCGCTGAGCCTGGCGATCACCTTCGCGGTGGCCATCTACCGTGACTGGTCGGTGCGCGAACTGCTGCTGGCGCTGCCCTGCGCAGCCGTGGTGGTGGCGCTGTCGGTGGTCGGCGACCTGA
>Ga0180223_1001380_pt1 | contig 18978 bp, 17 predicted proteins | sample eDN5th30CKraftOP_FD_151337 | JGI IMG/M metagenome (GOLD analysis project Ga0180223, IMG submission 151337) | Enriched Organic Plus compost microbial communities from Emeryville, California, USA - eDNA 5th pass 30_C Kraft OP (version 2) (version 2) ...
GGAATGCCCATGATCAGGTGCTCGGTGTTGGACTGCTGCTTCACGACGCCATTGACCGCAAGGCTGAAGCTGAGATGTCCCGGATCGTTGATCTCGTCCGCCGTCACCAGCCACGGGCCGAGCACCGCGAAGGTGTCGATCGACTTGCGGAAGCTGCGGTCCTCCGACCCGCGGATCACCATGTCGAGCGCGATCGCATAGCCGGCGATGCAGGACATCGCATCCGCTTCGGAGATGTTTGAGACTTCGCGGCCGATCACGATGCCGAGTTCCATCTCGTGATCGGTGCGGCGATCCGGGAAGCGGATCTTCACGCCCTCGCCGCCGCCGACCAGCGCGCTGTTGGCCTTGAGGAACAGGCCCTGCTCCTGAATGCCGCCCTGATAGCGATGGGTGAAGACGTCGCGCTGTTCCGCCGCCTCTTCCACATGCTTGAGATAGTTGACCGGCACGCCGATGATCTTGGTGGGGTTGGCGACCGGGCTGAGAAACTTCACCTTGCGGGCATCATAGGTCTTGGCTGACGGGGCGACCCTGGCGATCTCGGCGCGCACCGTGTCGAGATGGGCGATCAGCGTGTCGCCGCGCGGCGCGGGATAGCGCGGCGCCGGCAGCACGCGCAGCGCTTCGCTGACGTCGCGCACCGCCTCGCCCTCGACCAGACCGAGCTTCTGATCGTCGAACCAACAAATCCTCATCGCGCGTCCCTTACTGTCCCGGTTTCATCGACCGTCTTGGTCAATCCCTATTGACAGAACCGGCAGGCGTCAATTTATGCAAGGATGCTGCGCTGGGCGGCTCGACCATTGCCACCCAATCAAGACGCTACGACACAGGGAGTGACCATGACTCGTCCCATGATCCGCCATCTCGCGATCTTCACCCGTGATCCCGACAAGGTTGCCGAGTTCTACATGTCCGTCTTTCAGATGGACCTGCTGCACAAGGCGGAACCGACCGCCACCGAAGGCAAGGCCTATTTCCTCAGCGATGGCCATCTCACCCTCGCCATCCTGCCCCAGCGCCTTGAAGGCGAGGTCAGCGGCGGCATCAATCACTTCGGCTTCCAGGTCGACAGCACCGAGGACATCTCGAAACGGATCGCTGCCGCCGGCGTCGAAGAGCCGAAACGCCGCCCCTCGACCCGGCCTTATGCCGAGCATCGCGGCTGCGATCCGGAAGGCAACCTGTTCGACATTTCCGAGCATGGCTTTGCACGTTCCGAAACCCAGACCGACCGCGACAAGCGCAAAGCGATGGAACCGGCCTGAGCGCCCACCTCAGCAAATAAAACAATAAACGGCGCGGCCGCATGGCGCGCGCCGACATAACAGAATCCGGGAGGATATGATGAAGGCGTTCAACGTCCTGGCGGCGTGCGTGGTGGCCGGCCTGCTGGCTGTCGGCATGAGCCAGCCGGCCAAAGCACAGACATTTCCGGAGCAGGATATCCGCATCTATTGCGGCTTCCCGCCCGGCGGGGGCGCCGACGTGTTCGTGCGTTATCTGGCGGAGAAGCTGAAGCCGCTCGCCGGCAAGACGGTGATCGTCGAGAACAAGACCGGCGCGGGCGGCAATCTTGCGGTCGAGGCCGTGACCCACGCCAAGCCGGACGGCCACACCATCGTCATCTCGTCCGGCGGGCCGGTCTCCTACAACGTCCATCTCTACAAGCGGCTCGGCTACGATCCGGTGAAGGACCTCACGCCGATCACCAGCCTGGTGTCGTTCCCCTTCGTGCTGGTGGTCGATCCCAAGCGCAACATCAATTCCGTGCAGGAGCTGGTCGCCGCGATGAAGAAACGGCCGACGCCCGGCAGCTATGGCGCAGTGGGCGGCACGCCGATCGTGCTGAGCGAAATGCTGAAATATCTCGGCGGCTTCGACGCCATCCAGGTGATGTACCGGACCGCGCCGGACTCGCTCAACGACATGGCCTCCGGCAATCTCGACTTCATGTTCATGGACCCGACGGCTGCACTGGCGCAGGTGCGCGCCGGCCGGCTGAAGGCGCTGGCGGTGAGCACGCCGCAGCGCTCCCCCTCCGCGCCGGACCTGCCGACGATGGAGGAAGCGGGCTTCAAGGGCGTCGACCGGATGTCATGGTTCGCAGCGTTCGTGCCGGGAGGCACGCCCGAGCCGATCGCGGCCAAGCTCAACAAGTGGTTCAACGAGATTCTGGCGACGGACGAGACCAGACAGTTCTTCCGCAACGTCGGCGCGGAGGTCTATCCGGGCACGCCGCAGGACCTCACCCGCCTGCAGAAGGACGAGATCGCCAAGTGGGCTGATCTGGTGAAGCTCGCCAAGATGGAGGCGCAATGATCCTGCGCCGGCGCGCCATCCGGCCTCAATGGCTCCAGGGGCCGATGCGGGTGAAGGCAAAGTTGTCCGAATAGGACATCTGCCGGCGGGCCGCGGTCTTCTCCTCAAGCACGCGGTAGGGGATGCCATGCCGCTCGCAATAGGCGATCGCTTCTTCCTTGGTGTCGAAGCGCAGCCGCACCTGGGAGCGCATGTCGCCCGACGAGGTCCAGCCCATCAGCGGCTCGACCTCGCGCGGCTGTTCCGGATCATAGTCCAGCGCCCAAAGCTTGGTGCGCGCAGTGCCCGACTGCATCGCGCTCTTCGCCGGCTTGTAGATACGTGCGCTCATGTTCGACCTCGAAAGGGACGGACGACCCTGACCGGGGAAGGAGCCCCCTCCCCGCTTTGGAATGCCTAGCCGGGGAGGACAACCGGGTCAATTGGCGGGTGGTCTGATTGGCCGAGGCTACCGGGAACGCGGTGATGCTCCGTCCGTCTCCGATGTCGCGGGCGCGGCTCCCGGCTTTCCGGCCGGACGAGCCCCCGGTCTGGTCTTGCCGGGCGGCATGGTCCTGGCGTCGATTGTCGGCATCCGGCTCTTCTGCTCGGGCGGCGACGGTGATGGTCTGACCGGGGATGGCGGCGGCAGCGTCGACGTTGCGGCTCCGGACGATTGCGCGATGGCAAAAGCCGTCTGGCTTGCGATCAATGCGAACGCCAGGGCCAGGGATGTTGCTGCAGTGGACATCTTCATTTTCCCACAGTCATGCTCGCAGGGAAGTCCGGCCGAAACGTGACTGGCAGCAAAAACAAGAAAGGCGCCCGTTGCCGGACGCCTTTCCATTCTCGAAGAGAGTCCGCGTCTCGCGACGGCGCGATCAGCAGGCCCCGGCGGTGGTGGTGCAGATGTCCTTCACCAGGAAGCCGATATTGCCGTGGCCATAGTTGCCGTAGGTCCCCGGATATTCGGCATTCTTGCCGAACCAGGACGCGCCCTGCACGTTCACGCCCGGGTTCGTGTATCCCCAGCTCGTCACACCGATGATGGTGTTCAGGCTGGCCTTGCTGCCGATATTGGCCTCGTCCGCGTCGATCTTCGGCTTGGTGCCGAAATTCACCAGCCAGGGGCCACCGCTCGAGCCGCCGGTCTGCGCGGAGCCGAGCTGGGTGTTCTTGAGCACCTTGCTGTTGGTCCCCCTGCCCTCGATATACTTGCCGAAGCTGTCGGTGCGCTGCATCTGATAGCCACCGTCAAAGGCAACCGGATAGCCAAGCTGCGTGACAGCCGCCACGGTGGCCTTGCCGAAGGTCGGCGACTGCAGGAAGCTGTAGCCGTTCCAGCCATAGCCGTAAGTACCGCCGAGTATCTGCTTTGCGGTCTTTCCACCCCGCGGCTTGAGCACAACGACAGCGATATCGTTGTTGCAGACGATGCCCACCGCTCCCGCCTCGCAGGTATCCGTGCCATTGCGATATTGCACCGGGATCGCCAGCTTGGTGGCGATGAACTCGCCGTAGGGCTGCGCTGCGCCGGAGCCCGGGAACGAATTGGAGATATTGGCCGGATACCAGCGGACTTCCTTGGCGAAACCGGCCTGCTTCTTCCCGTAATTGTGGATGCAGTGCGCGGCAGTGACCAGAACATTCTTCTTGATCAGCGATGCCGTGCAGACATACCAGCCGGGCGCACTCCCTGATGCCGCATCAAATCGCGCCCACAGCTTCCCGGTGAGACGGTACGGACGCGCCGTCACGGGCGTCTTGGCCGCTGTGTTCTGCGATTTGCCGGTCGCCTGCACGGCCACGCGCGATGTCGTATAGGGCCATTTGTCAGGATGAGTACCGAAGGCGCTCGGACCAACGGCTCCATCATCGTCCGCCTCGTCCTCATTGCTTTCCTTGGAGGCTCCCTCATCCCCCGACGGAGCCGGAGCGGCCTTCCGGCCGCCGACAGGAAACTGATCGGTATCGATCAGCGGGAGCCGGCTGCGGCCCTCGCCGGACGGCAGATTGGATGCCGACGTGATGTCGCTCTCTTTGATCTGATAGCTGGCTGCGCCAGCCTGTGCGTTGGCGGCACCGGCGGCCAGCGAAATCGCCAGCAATCCGACCGATGAAAACAAGGCGTACTGAACCGTCTTCATTTTCACTGTCTATTCCTGTTGGTAGTTGCCCCAGTAATTCCAAGTGCGCGTCCTGAAATCGCCCCATCAAGGCGCAGGAATTCTCGTATTGTAGCGAGCAGCCACAATCAATATTAAATCCGCTCACACTTTTGTCAGAGAATCGCCTCGGGAATAGTCCGCCTGTAATCCCGCTAGTCTTTGCTAATCAATCGGACAAGATGAAACAGCGACGAAAAGTCGCTGTTTCCAGACGGACGGGATCATAAGACTGGATCACTTCAAAATAATACTGGCCGCAGACTGACAAAAAGGCCCGCCGCACGGATGGCAGCGGGCCTGTCGCAAAGAGACATCGCGAGAACCTGAAGTCTCCGGCTAGGGGTTGAACAGCCTGCCATAGACACCCAGGCTGCCATCCGGATTGTCGGACTTCGCCTCCCAGGTGACGAAGAAGCCACCGTTCGAACGCGGTGCGATCGACACCTCGTCTTCCTCCACTTCCTCGGACACATCAAACAATGTGCTTCTCTGTCAAACCGCGTTGTTCGGGTCATTGTCCGTGCTCAGGAAGGCGCTGATGACCAGCGCGATGCTGTGGGACGATCTATGATGCCCGTCGGCACTGCCTTCCAACGACCAACAATCGGAGAAGTCCACATGGCCAAGCGCGAGGCCGTTTTCCCCGCCGGTCGGCATGACCTCTACACATCACGGACCTATTCGGCCGCGATCAGATCCAATGATCTGCTGTTCGTGTCCGGTCAGGTCGGCAGTCGCGACGACGGATCACCCGAGCCTGACTTCGAGGCTCAGGTCCGGTTGGCGTTCGCCAATCTCGAAGCGACCCTGAAAGCCGGTGGATGCGGGCTTGACGACATCGTCGACGTAACGACCTTCCACACTGATCCCGAAAGCCAGTTCGGCACGATCATCGCGGTGAAAGGCGAGCTTTTCCCGAAACCACCTTATCCAAACTGGACGGCGATCGGCGTCAACTGGCTCGCTGGGTTCGACTTCGAGATCAAGGTCATTGCCCGCATCCCAGGCCACGATTGACTTCACGCGCCAGCGGCGAGTCGCTCCCGCACCCTGTGCAAATCTTGGCCTCGGGAAATGCGGAAAAATGGCACGAGACGACCATGCTTGCTGCCGCACTCGCGGCGGCCCTGACTGACTGTGCGAAAGCCCACCAGCACCAATCCCGGCTGAAATCTCGTCAGAACCCAACGTCAGAACCGGGTCAGAACCCGATGATGAAACGCAATGAATATCAAAATGTTATCTGGTCGGGGCAGCAGGATTCGAACCTGCGACCTGAAGTACCCAAAACTTCCGCGCTACCAGACTGCGCCATACCCCGAAACGCCGCGCCAGACACGGCATGGTGGCCCTCGATACACGCTTCGCCCGGGGCCAGCAAGCCGCCGGGCGCAGCCTACCGCCGATTGAAAATCGGATGGGCGACCCGGTCGCCCGGGGCGATGCCGAGCTTGCGCGCGGTGCCGCCGATCACCTCCAGCACGCCCTGCACCGGGCCGCCGGATGGCACCAGCCGGTCGGACAGCGGCTCGGTGTTTTCCGCGATCCGCAGGATACGGCCATCGGCCCGGATGAAGATCATGTCCAGCGGGATATAGGTGTTGTGCATCCAGAAGCTGACCGGCTGCTCCTGCTTGAAATCGAACAGCATGCCGCGGCCCTCGGGCAGCGACTTCCGGTACATCAGGCCGCTGGCCCGTGTCTCGTCCGTGTCGGCGAGTTCGACGGTGAAGGAATGGACGCCATTCTTCGCCACGATCTCAAGCGTGCTGGTCTTGTCCGCCGCGCTCGCCGCAGAGCCCGCGGCCACGAACAACGACAGCATCACGCCGAAAAGGAAAGCCAGTCTGGTCATGGCGGGAAGATATGCCCGAGCGGCGGCAAAACGCCACCGCAAAAGACTGTGATCAGGAGAAGGCTGCGGTCAGTGCGAAACCGGTCCGCTCGGCCCGGTCTCCGGATGGATTTCCGCCGCCATCAGGCCCTTCGGCCCCGGCCCGAAACGCACCAGCAGAAACTGGCCCGGCCGCAATTCGGCAAAGCCGAACCGGCGCAGGGTTTCCATATGCACGAAGATATCGGGCGAGCCATCGCCGCGCGTCACGAAGCCAAATCCGCGCAGCCGGTTGAACCACTTCACCTGGACCCGCTCGAGCCCGCTGGTCGGCGTCACGTTGACATGGGTGCGCGGCGGCAGTTGCGCGGGATGCAGCGCGGAGGACTCATCCATCGACAACACGCGCAGAGCCTGCAGGCCGCGCTGCCGGTGCAGCACCTCACAAACAATGCGCGCGCCCTCATACGCCGTCTGGAAGCCGTCACGACGCAAACAGGTCACATGCAGCAGGACATCGGGCATCCCATTGTCCGGCACAATGAAACCGAAGCCCTTCGAGACGTCGAACCATTTGATGACGCCGCTGACTTCGATGACGCTCGCAGTTGTGTCGTCGGCGAAATCGCCGGCTGGCCCAAGGCCTAGAGCTGTGGGAGACACTTTCGATCCAATTCCGTTCGACGCCATGACGACCCGTGCGCAGTCATGTCCTGGCGCCTCTTGAGGACGCTTCACCGAATCTGTTGCCGCATCGAAAGGATAACATTGGCGCGCAGACGGGAAAGCGCAAAATCACACGCGGTCCGCGCGCCGCGGACATCTTTACACAGCTTTGACCCTGCGAATCAGTGCCCGATCAACGGCGCAAGCACCGTGCCGATATCCTCGCGCACAACAAGATCCGCGATCTCGTCAAAGTCCGTCGCCTCGCGGTTGATGATGATCAATCGCGCGCCATTGCGCTTCGCCATCAGCGGAAAACCTGCCGCCGGCCACACCACGAGCGATGATCCGATCGCCAGAAACAAATCCGCCGAGCGTGTGAGTTCTTCGGCGCGGCGCATCGCCGCTTCCGGCATCGCCTGACCGAATGCGACAGTCGCGGACTTGACCGGTCCCGAACACGCGGCACAATCGGGCGCGCGTCCGCCCGCCGCATCGAATCTCTCGCGCACCCACGCGATCTCGTAGCGGGTCTCACAATCGAGACACATCGCGTAGCTGGTGTTGCCGTGCAGTTCGACGACGTGTTCGGGGGCAATGCCGGAATCCTGATGCAGATTGTCGATATTCTGCGTGATCAGTCCGGGCGATTTGCCGCGCCGATACAATGACGCCAGCGCGCGGTGGCCCCGCCCGGGGACCGCGCCGCCGAACGCGTCCTGGATCGCGAAGCGGCGACGCCAGGTCTCGTCCCGCGCGGCCTGGCTGGAGAGGAATTCAGCGAACGGGATCGGCCGGTTCTTCGTCCAGTAGCCGCCCGGCGAGCGGAAATCCGGGATGCCGCATTCGGTCGAGATCCCGGCCCCGGTGAACGGCACGATCACCCGCGCGGCCTCGACCAGGTCGCGGACCTCGTCGATGGCTGTCTCCAGATCCGGCGCGATCATGTAAGGTCTCCGCGAACCATTCCCCGAAGGAGGTCTCCGTGAGATATCTGCACACCATGTTGCGCGTCCGCAATCTCGACGCGGCGCTGGATTTCTACTGCAACAAGCTCGGCCTGGTCGAAGCCCGCCGGATCGACAGCGAGAAGGGCCGCTTCACCCTGGTCTTCCTGGCGGCGCCGCAGGACGAGGGCCTGGTGGCCGAAAGCGAGAGCAAGGGCCGCACCGCCCCGCTGATCGAACTGACCTACAACTGGGACAGCGAGGACTATGGCGAGGCACGCCATTTCGGCCACCTCGCCTTCGAGGTCGACGACATCTACGCCACCTGCGACAAGCTGATGAAGGCCGGCGTCACCATCAACCGCCCGCCCCGTGACGGCCAGATGGCGTTCGTGCGCTCGCCGGACAAGCAGTCGATCGAACTGCTGCAGAAAGGCGCCGCCCTGCCCCCGCAGGAGCCCTGGAGCTCGATGCCGAATACCGGCCACTGGTGAGCCGGGGCGCCCCGGACGGCCCCCGGTCCCGTTTTCCCCGTCCCGGACGAACGATCAACAGCCCGCCGCGGACTTTGCTTGCCGCGTCGGGCGAAGCTCTCTATATGTCGCGCGGTTCGCCGCGCCCTTCGTCTAGCGGTCTAGGACGCCGCCCTTTCACGGCGGAAACACGGGTTCGATTCCCGTAGGGCGCGCCAACAAAATCAAGCACTTAGTCCCCTATGATTTGGCGTGGCCCAGCTGATGATGCAGCTCCACGGCTGATTCCCGGGTCGCTGCCTCCGGAACCGGATCTCAGCGCCAGCCTGCCTCTCCCCGGCATCGCGCCGGCCCCGATGGCAAGCTGCATGATGTCGGCCGTCGCGCAGGCGCAACCATTCCGCATCCGAAGGCACGCTAATGCAGACCTTTGACCTGCCAGGACGGCTGGTCGCGGGAGCGCGCGACCTCTTCGAAGCTCAGGCCAAAGCGCAAAAGGTATTTACGCAGCCGGTCAGCGTCGTTGCCGCTGGTCTTCTGCAAGCGTGAAACCGCGAAGAGCGTCCGGCCGGCCGCGCTGATCGAACTGCTCTCGCGGCAGACGCTGATGACGGACGCAAGCTGCGCGCGATCGAACAGATCGATCTGGCCCGCGCGCTCCGGGCCCAAAACCTCGTCGAGGACGGCACTGTTGTCACCCACGACGCCATGTCCTGTTCGCCAGAGCCTTGTCAGCCTTTCAATCTCGGCGCGTACGGTCTCTTCATTGACGCGGCCTTGCGGCGCCAGCGTCGCCATGCGGGTCACTGAGGCCGAGAGGTCGCGGAAGTTGGCGCTCCAGAGCGCTTCCGGCGCCATCGCGAATTTCAGGTAGAGATCGCGCGCTTCCTTGTTGAAGGTGACATTCTCGCCTTCCCGCTCGCTGAAGCGGCGCAATTCAAATTCCAGATTGGGCTCGATATCCTCCTTGCGGTCGCGCAGCGCCGGCAGCTGGAATGTCCAGAGATTGAGCCGCGCGAACAGGTCCTCGCGAAACCTGCCCTCTTTCACATTGATGGCGAGATCGCGGTTGGTGCCGGCCAGAAGCTGAAAGTCCGATGTCGTGTCCTTGTCGGCACCGACGGGCAGGAAGCGCTTCTCCTCGATCGCCCGCAGGCACATCGCCTGTTCGTCAAGACCGAGCTCGCCGATCTCGTCGAGAAACAGCACGCCCTTGTCGGCGGACTTCATCAGTCCGGCGCGTTCATTCTGCGCTCCTGTAAAGGCCCCTTTCACATGGCCGAACAGCGTCGACATCGCCTGGTCGCCGCGCAACGTTGCGCAGTTCACTTCGATAAAGGCGCCGGAGACCTGCCTCTGTGCTTTCTTGAGCTCATAGATGCGCCGCGCGAGCTGGGATTTCCCAGCACCGGTCGGGCCTGTCAGCAGCACGGGCGCCCGCGAGCGGATCGCCACCTTTTCGATCTGGTCGATCATCGTGTTGAAAGCCGGGTTGCGGGTCGCGATGCCGGATTTCAGGAAAGACGTCGCCTCGTCGCGCTCGGCTGCGAAGCGTGTCGCGATCGCATCATAACGCGAGAGATCCAGATCGATGATGGAGTGGCTGCCGATGTAATTCTCTTCGCCCTCCCGCCGCCGGGGCGGCGAGAGCTGCAGCAACCGCGCCGGGATGTAGCGGGCTTCCGTCAGCAGGAACCAGCAGATCTGAGCGACATGTGTGCCGGTGGTAATGTTGACGAGATAATCTTCCTTCTCGACGTCGAAACTGTAGGCACGGGCAAAATCGCGCAGCCCCGTATAGACCTCGCTGAAGTCCCACGGGTCCTTCATCCCGATGATGTGCGGCCGGACTTCCGTCGCCGGCGAGACTGTCTCGATATCCGCGGTGATCTGGCGCGCCAGCCCCTGCGAATGGGCATCATGGATCAGTTCGAGGCGATCAATGAACAGACCTTCCTGCTGACAAAGCGATACGGTCGGCCGCCATCGCTTCCAGCGATCCTCACGACTGCCGAAATCGAGTGTCGTACCCAGGAAGCCGATGGCAACGCGACGCCGCATAACTTATCCAAAAATATAAATGACGATATTATCATATCTGAAATTAGAGAGGCTCACAACCGCCCACCCATAGCCCAAAAATGCTCGCAGCGAAATAAATTGATGCTTTTCAAATGGTTATAAGAATTTTCGCGCGCCCTGCCGCATCTGGCACAAGGCTTGAAATATCCTTCGGAGTGAAACGAAGGAACCAGAGCAATGGCAAACAAATCCGTGTTTGCGACGATCAAGGGACGGTTGCTCCCGCGCACTGACGCAAAGAACCACGAGAACGCGCCGGCCTATCAGCTGACGCCGCATCAGGCTCTCGCCCAGATGGCTGCGACGGGAACGTTCAACGCGACCTTCTATGCCGATGCGCGGGAGCAACTGGACGAGGTGCTGGCGCTTGCCTGGCAGGTGGAGCCGGACTTCGTTGCGAAGACCGCGGTCTATGCAGCCGAGCGAGGCTACATGAAGGACATGCCGGCATTGCTGCTGAGCGTGCTGTCCGCCATGCAGGGCGATGAGTTCAACCGTGCATTTCCCCGCATCGTGCGGAACGGCCGGATGCTGCGCAACTTCGTGCAGATCATGCGGTCGGGTGCGACAGGACGGAAGTCGCTTGGAACGCGGCCGAAGCGGTTCGTGCAGGGCTGGCTCGAGAACGCTGCGGATGTGCAGATCATGCGTGCGGCGGTCGGCAACGACCCCTCGCTCGCGGACATCATCAAGATGGTCCACCCGAAGCCGAAGTCGGCGTCGCGGGAAGCCCTCTACGGATATCTGATCGGCAAGCCGCACGATGTCGTGGCGCTGCCCGGGGTGGTGAAGGCGTTCGAGGCGTTCAAGCAGGATGCGTCGCAGCCTGTGCCGGACGTGCCGTTCCAGATGCTGACTTCGGCGCCGTTGACGCGTGAGCACTGGGTGCAGATCGCTAAGATGGCCGGCTGGCAAATGCTGCGGCAGAACCTCAACACCTTCGCGCGCCACGGCGTGTTCGAGGTCGAGGGCTTTGCCGAGACGCTGGCAAAGCGGCTGAGCGATCCGGAGGAGATCCGGCAGGCGCGGGTGTTTCCTTATCAGCTCATGGTGGCGTTCACCATGGCGGACAAGGGAGTCCCCGAGATTGTGCGGGATGCGTTGCAGGATGCGATGGAGATCGCGCTTGCCAACGTGCCGCAGGTCGATGGCCGTGTCGTCGTCTGCCCGGACGTGTCGGGCTCGATGGCGTCGCCGGTCACCGGCTTTCGCCCGGGTGCAACCTCGGCGGTCCGGTGCATCGATGTCGCGGCGCTCGTCGCTGCGGCAATCCTGCGCCGGAATCCCACGGCACGGGTCCTGCCGTTCGAGAACGATGTGGTGGATATCCGCCTCAACGGTCGCGACTCGGTGATGACCAATGCCCAGAAGCTCGCCGCGATCGGCGGTGGCGGAACGAACTGCTCGGCCCCGCTCGGCCGGCTGGTTCGGGAAAAGGCCAAGGTCGATCTCGTGGTGTTCGTCTCGGACAACCAGTCGTGGGTTGATGCCAAGACCTATGCTCACGAAGGGACCGGAATGATGCAGGAGTGGGTGAAGCTGAAGGGGATCAACCCGCAGGCCAAGCTCGTCTGCATCGACATCCAGCCCTATGCGACTGTCCAGGCGAAGGGGAATGCCGATATTCTCAATGTCGGCGGTTTCTCGGATCGTGTGTTCGATGTGATCGGGTCGATGCTGGAATCCGGCAACGATCCCGACCATTGGGTGAAGACGATCGAAGCGATGGAGCTCTGAACACAAAGTCCCGGCGGGTATGCCCGCCGGGACGACCGGAAAAACCGATGTGGGCATGACGAATGCGGACGGAACTACAGGCTGTCAACCTCCAGGTCGCGGGTTCGAATCCCGCCGGGCTCGCCACTCTTGTGGGCCCGTAGCTCAGTGGTAGAGCAGGACGTTTCGTCAAACCTTGTCGTCATGACCTCATCAAACAAAATGCCGCGGCGAATGCTTGATGGAATTACAGCACCAAGATGGGATGCTCCGTGAGGTTCGACTCCTCACCTTGCAGGCGCTCTCTGGCACGAGCGGGACTCCCGAATTTCATCTTCACTTGTCGCCGCGGCCCGGACTTTGAAATGGCGAATGCAGGCAGGACTACAGGTAGAGCGTCCGTTTCAGATGAAGCGGAAGGTCGGGTGTTCAAGCCACCCCTGTCATCCTTGGGGACGATCAGTAGCTCAGTTCTGTCTTGCCGATCCTTGTCGCCAGACTGAACAACAGGGCGAATGCCTGCGGGAATACAGTGGTTCTCGGTGGTTCGAATCCACCCTGTGCGGTCTTCGGACCAAACAGAAATCTCGCAAACTCTTGTCGCCCACCTTGGATGTTGACACCGCAGACCACGGGTCTGACGGTGATTGAGAGAGTGAATGACATGGTCGAAATGCTGAGCGGACAGGATCTGATCAACGCCGGAATGCGCCAGGGCAAATGGTTCGGCCGCGCGCTTGCCGAGGCCAACGCCATTCTCGAGCGCGGCGGATCGTTTGACGATGCGCTCGAGGCGGCGCGTATGTTCGAGCCTCCGGCCCCGTTGCCGCTGCGCAGCGCGGAGATGGCATCGTTCCATGTGAACATCGAAGCCGAAACTCCGGAAGAGACCGCGAACGTTGCAGCGGTGACGCGCAGCATGGCCGAACTGATGAAAACGCCGGTGCTCCGCGCCGGCGCGCTGATGCCGGACGCCTGTCCGGCAGGGCCTGAAGGTACGATCCCGGTCGGCGGCGTCGCAGTGTCGGAAGCCATCCATCCGGGCATGCATTCGGCCGACATCTGCTGCTCGATGGCGATTTCGGTGTTTCCGGATGTGAGCCCCAAGGCGCTGCTCGACTCCGTCCATGCGGTGACGCATTTCGGACCGGGCGGGCGGCCGCGCGGTCAGCAGCACCGGCCGCCTCAGGAGATCTTCGATCGCTTCGACGCGAACCCGCTGCTGCATGACCTGAAGAGCGCGGCCATCGAACACTTCGGCACGCAGGGCGACGGCAATCACTTCGCCTTTGTCGGAACAATCCGCTCGACCGGCGAGACGGCGCTGGTGACGCATCACGGCTCGCGATCGCCCGGCGCGCGGCTCTACACCAAGGGCATGAAGATCGCCGAAGGCTTCCGCAAGCTGCTGTCACCCGAGACGCTGCCGCAGAACGCCTGGATTCCGGCCGACACGAAGGAAGGCGAGCAATACTGGGAAGCACTGCAGACGATCCGCGCCTGGACCAAAGGCAACCACATGCTCATTCACAACATGACGGCTGAGCACGCATCCGCGCGGGTCTCCGACCGGTTCTGGAACGAGCACAACTTCGTCTTCCGCCGATCGGACGGGTTGTTCTATCACGGCAAGGGCGCCACGCCGGCATTTGACGGCTGGGCGCACGATGCCACCGATCTGACCCTCATCCCGCTCAACATGGCGGAACCGATCCTGATCGCGCGCGGGAAGAATGCGGCGAATGGGCTTGGCTTCTCGCCGCATGGTGCAGGGCGCAACTTCTCCCGGACACAGCATCGCCGGCAGCAGGCAGGACGGAGCGAGGCGGACATCTTCGCCGAGGAAACGAAGGATATCGACGCACGCTTCTATCTGGGCGTGACGGATATCTCGGAGCTTCCGAGTGCCTACAAGAATGCGGCGTCGGTCCGCAGCCAGATCGAACGCTATGGCCTCGCCGATGTCGTCGACGAAGTGATGCCCTTCGGCTGCATCATGGCCGGCGATTGGGGCGCCAACGCGCCGTGGCGGCGGAAGAAACAGGAGCGCCGGGCCGAATGACCCGACCCAAAGCCAGGAGTGTGGACCGTCAAAGTATGCGGCAGAGCAAAACTAAACTCCGCCGCTGCGCCGTCGCTGGCAAACCGAAACGGACCACACACCTGCTCGGGCCGGACATGCCCTCCGAAACGCGGGTCACCCGGAACGGGGCGTTTCTCTAAAATCGCCAATATTCATGGCGCGCGAGAGTTGAGCTTTCACAATCGCCGCTTATCATCCCCACAGATCAATGTTCGGGGGACAGTGTGGCGATCGACTTGAAGGCGGTGGAGCAACTCGCCGCTGACCAGACGTCGCTCAAGGCAGCCGCCGGTCTTGCGAAGCCCAGTCGATGGTCAGGCGTCGGCGCCAGCCATGACGCTGCGCTGGTCTGGGGTGAATGCGCCGGTTCGGGGGCCAATCCCTACCGCGTGATGGCCGACCTGCGCGACATGGGGAATAAATGCACCTGCCCCTCCCGCAAGTTTCCCTGCAAGCATGTGCTTGCGCTGTTCTGGCTCCATGCCGAGGCAATCGTCCCCTTCCCTGCCGCCGAAACGCCGGCATGGGTCAGCGAATGGCTGGGCCGGCGGCGATCGGGCGGCACCTCGCCGAAGCCAGCCGTCGCCGTGGAGAAGGACGTCCAGGCCGCCCGGCTCGCCGAGCCTGAGCCGGTCGAAGACGCTGCAGCCGTGGCGCGCCGCCAGGCAGCAACTGCAAAGCGCGCGGAAGATACCGAACGCGCCATCCTCGACGCGCTGGATGCACTGGAACAATGGGTGAGTGATCAGCTCCGCCTCGGACTGGCGGGCTTTGTCGACGAGGTCACCATACGCTGCCGCCGGATCGGCGCGCGACTGGTCGACGGCAAGGCGGCGGCGCTGGCGGGCCATGTCGACGAATTGCCCGGGCGGTTGCTCGCATTGCCGACCGGCGACCGGGTGCGCGGAGCGACGGTCGAGCTCGCACGACTGGTGCTGCTCGCGCGCGCCTTTCGTGCCGACCCGCGCGATCCTGAAGTGCGCCGCGCCGTCGCGTCGGCGGAGAGCCGCGAGATGCTGCTCGGCGACACGACCAACGTTCCGCGCATCACCGCCGCATGGGAGGTGCTCGCCGAGCAGGTCCGAACCCGCCGCGACGGCCTGGTCTCGCAGACGACCTGGCTGCTCAATCTCAGCGAGACAGGACCACGCTTCGCGATGCTGCTGGATTTCTTTCCCGCAAGCGTGGGGCGGCGCGGATCGGCATTCACACCAGGCGAGCAGTTCCGGGGAGAGTTCGTCTTCTATCCGGCCCGTATGCCGCTGCGGGCCGTGCTCGTCCAGCGCGAGGCGGCCCGCGCCGATGGTCCGCTGCTCGACTGGCCGGTCCCAGCCACGCCGCTGGATGAGGCGCTCACCACGCCACTGCTCGCGGAGCCCTGGGCGACCGAGCGGCCGCTCCTGCTTCCGAGCGGGCGCATCGGTTTCGATCGCTCGGGCGCGTCGTGGTGGCTACCCGGTGATGGCGCCATCATGCTCCCAATAGCCGGCGAAGCTGCCGGACTGATCGCCGGGGTCGAGCTGACACGCACAGCCGCACTCTGGTCGGGCAATCGCCTGGCGATGCTGGCTGCGTATACGCCTTGGGGACGGGTCGGCCATGGCTGAGGCGATCCTCGATGCGCTCGGTCAGGTGCTGACGCGCTGGACGATGGGCGGCAGCGCCGCTCCGGCCGCCCCGGCCGAATGGCGCGACAAGCTGGGCGACGACGCCAGCGAGGCAGAGCTGAGACTGCTGGCACTATCCGGGCAGTTCCTGGGCGCGTTGGCCGTCATCGAGCCTGCCGGTGACGTGCGCATCCGCCCGGACATCGCGGCGCTACCGCGACCACCGCTTCCCGATACGCTGCGACCACGCGCGCGGCGCCTGCTTGAGCAGCTCCGCGAGCCAACGCAACGGCGTCATCTGCTCGACTTCCTTGATGCGCGTGGCTGGACGCTCCACCCCAGCGATTGGATGCCCGGGCCGGACGAAGAGGTGCCCGAGGTCTATGCGGCCTGGCAGGATTGGGCAGTGGCGGAAACATCCGGTCCGGCTAGAGAAGCGTTGACGACGGAGAGCTGGGACGGGCTGAGGCCTGCCGCGCGCCTCGCGGCATTCACAGCCCTGCGGCGACGGGATCCGATGCAGGCAGGCGCGTTGCTCGCCGAGAAGATCAGTGGCGAGACCGCTGATATCCGCGTGCGGCTGCTGGAAGGGCTCGCTATTGGGCTTTCAGATGCCGACCGCCCGCTGCTCGAAGGCCTCGCCACGGATCGGGCGCCTCGCGTGAAGGCGCTCGCCACGTCGCTACTGGCGCGACTGGGTCATGACGCCAGCGGAAGTGAGGACACCGCCGAGCTGGCTGGCTTCTTTCCTGTCCAGACCAAGGGCCTGCTGCGCCGCACCCGATCGATCGCTCCGGTGGTGCTGAAAACGCCGGCGCAAAGCAACCGCCGCACCGCGCTGATGGAAGCAGTATCCTTCGGCGCGTTCGCACAGGCGCTTGAGCTGCCGCCCGCAGACCTGGTCGCTGCCTGGCCATGGGGAGGCGATCGGTTGGCCGACCACGCGCTTGCCGCAATGGCGGCGCGCTCCGGGTCTGATGCGATCGTTGACGCGGTCGCCGAAGCGCTGACGAACGGCGCCTCCGTGGACCCGTACAGCCTTGCCCCGCTGCTGCCGCGTCTCACTTCTGTGCAGCGCAGGCAGACGGCGGTGCAGGTGTTGCGCGCGAAGGACGGCACCTTCGTGCAGGCGCTCGCGATCGCGGGTGGTGATGGCGGCATCGCTGAGGCGATGCAAACAGGCGCCGGCGGCACGCTGGTATCAGCGCTGAAGGCTGAGGACGTGAAGCCCACAGACCAGTCGGCCGAACTGCTTGCGTTAGGTCTGCTCGCCTCCCGCCCCGCCGCGGAGCAGGCGCTCGAACAACTGGCCGCAGCGGGACTGATCGTGTCCGATCCGCGGCTCGACATGCTGCGGCTGAACGCTGCGCTCGAACACAGGTCTGAATTTGAGGGAGCAACGACATGAGCGAAAAGCTGCGCATGCCGGCTGAGGAAAGCTATGCCGGCGAGCTTGCGGCGCTGGCCGCCGGCGACATTGGTCGCAGGCCTCCCGGCTGGTCGCTGTCGCCGAAGTTGGTGGTCACCTATCTGATGGGCGGCCAGACGGCAGACGGCGCGGTGATCACGCCGAAATATGTCGGCGACCGGCGGCTGATCGAGACCGCGGTGGCGACACTCGCCACCGACCGCGCGCTGTTGCTGCTTGGCGTGCCCGGCACTGCCAAGTCCTGGGTATCTGAACATCTCGCCGCTGCGATCACCGGCGACTCGACGATGGTGATCCAGTGCACTGCGGGCACCGACGAGAACCAGGTCCGCTACGGCTGGAACTACGCCCAGTTGCTCGCACACGGACCGAACCGCGAGGCGCTGGTGCCAACCCCGCTGATGCGCGCGATGGAAACCGGCAAGCTGTGCCGCTTCGAAGAACTGACGCGGATGGGCAGCGACGTACAGGACACACTCATCACTGTGCTGTCCGAGAAGATGATGCCGATCCCCGAGCTTAACAGCGCGGTCTATGCCCAGCGCGGCTTCAACATCATCGCCACTGCCAACAACCGCGACAAGGGCGTCAACGAGCTGTCGTCAGCGCTCAAGCGGCGCTTCAATGTCGTCGTGCTGCCGCTGCCCGACAGCGCGGACGAGGAAGTGGCGATCATCGTCAAGCGCGTCGGCGAGATGGCGCAGAGCCTCGATCTCCCGGCACCGAAGAATGTCGCCGAGGAAGTGGCGCGGGTCGTCGCCATCTTCCGCGAGCTGCGCTCCGGATCGACCGAAGACGGCAAGGTGGCGCTGAAATCACCCTCGGGCGGGTTGTCCACCGCCGAGGCGATCGGCGTGATGGTCGGCGGCATCAGCCAGGCGACCTTCTTCAACGACGGCCAGCTCACGCCCGAGACGCTGGCGAGCAACATGATCGGCGCGGTGGTGAAGGATCCGGTGCAGGACCGGGCCGTACTCGGCGAATATCTCGAAACCGTGCTGAAGAAACGCCGCGGCTTCGAGGGCTACTATGCCTCGCTGACTGAACTGATCTGAAGCCATGGCGGCCGAGGTTTCGCTGTTCGGCATTCGTCACCACGGGCCGGGCTCGGCGCGCCGGCTCGCGGAGGCGCTCGACACGCTCCAGCCGGCGGCGGTGTTGATCGAAGGGCCGACCGATGCGTCGCACCTGCTGCCGATGCTTGCCGATCCGGCAATGGAAACCCCGGTGGCGCTGCTGACCTATGCCGAGGACGATCCCGCCAAGGCAAGCTTCTTCCCGTTCACCGACTATTCGCCCGAATATCAGGCGGCGCGCTGGGCCTTGGCGCACGGCGCGGCGCTCCGTTTCATCGACCTGCCCGCATCGGACCGGCTGGGTGCGCAAAGCGGCGAGATCGAAGAGGATGTGGCCGCCGGTGTGGACGACGATCCGATCAGCCGCGATCCGATCGGGATGCTCGCGCAGGCGGCCGGTTATGACGATGGCGAATCCTGGTGGTCGGACGTCATCGAAGAGAATCCATCATCCAATCTGGTGTTTACTGCTGTGGCCGATGCGATGACGGCGCTCCGGAGCGAGGCCGGCCCGATCCCCGCGCGCGAGGCCGCACGCGAAGCGCATATGCGGGTCGAAATCGCGCGCGCTGCCAAGGAAAGCGAAGGCCCGG
>Ga0180223_1001382_pt1 | contig 18943 bp, 15 predicted proteins | sample eDN5th30CKraftOP_FD_151337 | JGI IMG/M metagenome (GOLD analysis project Ga0180223, IMG submission 151337) | Enriched Organic Plus compost microbial communities from Emeryville, California, USA - eDNA 5th pass 30_C Kraft OP (version 2) (version 2) ...
CCAAGCCCGAACTCGCCGGCGCCGCCCTGCGGCGTGTTGATGCCGAGCACCTTGAGATTGTTTCGTTCGGCAGCACGCTTGTAGTCGGCCGCACTCACGCCATCGGGAAAGCGGCCTTCGATCGCGGTGAAGCCCGCCGCCGCCGCCGCGTCGATCCGCTCGAGCAGCGGCCGCTCCTTGAACAGATAGTCGATGTGAGCGGAAAACCGCGGCATGCTTCTCCCCTTGCGCCCATCGCTTGAGCCGTATTCATTAACGGGCAAACTACCGTCCAAGCGCCGCAAAGGCCACCCGTCTCGAGGAACGCCGCATGTCCGCCAACTCCGCCTTTCATATCTGCGTATTGCCGGGCGACGGCATCGGGCATGAGGTGATGAAGCCGGCGCTCGACGTGCTGCGCCGCGTCGAGGAGACGACGCCGAGCCTCAAGTTCCGCTTCTCGGAAGCGCCGGCCGGCGCCGAGGAATACAAGGCGACCGGCAAGTCGATGTCGGACGCCACGGTGAAGCTCGCCGGCGAGGCCGACGCCATCCTGCTCGGGGCCTGCGGCATGCCGAGCATCCGCTATCCCGACGGCACCGAGATCATGCCGCAGGTGGAACTACGCTTTATCTACGATCTCTATGCCGGCGTGCGTCCGGCGCGGCTGGTGCCCGGCGTGCCCTCGCCGATCGTCGGCGCGCATGAGCACGGCATCGACTTCGTGCTGGTGCGGGAATCGACCGAAGGCCTGTTCGCCTCGATGGGCAAGGGCGTCACCACGAACGATGAAGCGCGCGAGACACTGGTGGTCACGCGCAAGACCACCGAGCGGCTGTTCGACTTCTGCCTGCGGCTAGCGCAGCGCCGCAAGACGCGCGGCAAGCCCGGCCGGCTGACGCTGGTCGACAAGGCCAATGTGTTCAAGGCGTTCAACTGGCAGCGCACGATCTTCGATGAGCGCAAGGCGAAGTTTCCCGATGTCGCGACCGACAAGCTTTATGTCGATGCCTGCGCCGCGATGATGGTGAGGAAGCCGTGGGACTTCGACGTCATGGTGATGGAGAACATGTTCGGCGACATTCTCTCCGATCTCGCCGCCGGCCTGATCGGCGGCCTCGGCATGGCGCCGTCGGCGGATATCGGCGACACCCATGCGGTGTTCCAGCCCTGCCACGGCACCGCGCCGGACATCATGGGCCAGGGCAAGGCCAATCCGACGGCGATGATCCTGTCCGCGGCGATGATGCTGGACTGGCTCGCCGACAAGCACGACCATCAGCCGGCCGCCGAAGCCGCGCAGCGCATCGAGCAGGCGGTGGACGATGCCTATCGCACCGGCCTCAAGCCAATGGAATACGGCGGCGGCGACGGCACCGCGACCATCTCCAAAGCAGTGATGACGGCACTGGGGTAGCAGTCGCGCCGACATACGCGCGTCGATGGGCCGCCGCCCGCGTTCGCCACATATAGTTTCCGTTATCCGAAAAGCCTTTCAGCACGAATGGCTTTGCACTGGCGCGAGCCAGCGCCTACGCTGCCGGCACAGAAAACACGATCCGGCGGCCGCGCCCGCGCTAAAGACCGGATCGGCAAGGAGGAGAGAAACGCCATGTCGATTGAAACGTCGATCGGGAGAGGGCTCGGTGTCGCCCGTATCGCCCGCACCGCACTGGGCGCCGTCGCCGCGCTGACGCTCACCGCGACCGCGGCCTGGTCGCAGGCCTATGGCATCTACAGCATGCCGGCCGGCACGCTGAGCCACACCACCGCGTCGGCCATCGCCAAGGTGCTCAAGGAAAAGGGCGGCATGAACATGCTGGTGCAGCCGACCGCCGGCGAAACCACGCTGCTGCCGCTGCTCGCCCGCGGCGAAGGCGATCTCGGCATCGCTAATATCTTCGAAACCGAGATCGCCGTGAAGGCCTATCCGGATCTGCGCGTCGTCGGCTCGCTGCATTCGCTGCGCGGCGCTTTCTGGGTGCGCAAGGATTCGCCGATGAAGACCGTTGCCGACCTCAAGGGCAAGCGCGTCGTGCTCGGCTTCTCCGCCATGCGCACCATCGACCCGCTGGTTAAAGCCATTCTCGCGACCGGTGGCTTGACCGAGGCCGACATCAAGCCGGTGCTGGTGCCGAACGTCGTCCGCGGCGCCGAAGACTTCGCCAACGGTTCGGCCGACATGTTCTTCTTCGCGTTCGGCGCACCGAAGGTGCGCGAGGTCGACGCCACTGTCGGCGGCATTCGGGCGCTGACGATTCCCAAGGCCGGCATGGCCGCGGCGCAGAAGCTCGTGCCGGAAGGCTACCTCACCCCGGCCGCGCCCTCGCCTTTCTTCGTCGGCGTCGAGCAGCCGATGGACGTCTACACCTGGGACAACATGCTGCTGACCAATGCCAAGGTGAAGGACGAGGTCATCTACAAGATGATCGAGGTGCTGGAGGCCAACAAGAACGAGCTCGTCGCGGTGCAGCCGGCGCTGCGCGATTTCGACGCCAAGAAGCTCTACAAGACCTACAACATCCCCTATCACCCCGGCGCCTTGAAGTATTTCAAGGATCACAAGATCGAGGCGATGAAGGTCGAGTGAGCGTTATCAGGTGAGTGAAAATCACGCTATCGATGAAGCGGCCGGCCTACCGCCGGCCGCTTCAAGTGCCGTTCGCTGGGCGACCGACATTCTCCAGGCGATGCTGCTGGTCTGCGTCGTCGGCTGGGTGCTCGACCTGCCGCGCAAGTTCCTCGGCCTGTCGCTCTACACCGAGCAACTGCTCGCGGTCTGCCTTGGCCTCGCTCTGGCGCTGTCCTTCCTCAATGCCCGCTTCAAGCATGCTGTCTTCGGCTGGACCGGCGCAGCGCTGGCGCTCATCATCTGCAGCTACATCGCCGTCCGCTACGAGGACCTGACGCTCTCGATCGCGCTGTTGCCGGTCGAGGGCATTCTCGGCAGCGCCATTCTCGTTCTGCTGGTTCTGGAAGCGACGCGACGCTCGGCCGGTGGCGTGCTGATCGTCATCATTCTCGTGATCTCGGCCTATGTCTTCATCGGCCCTTACATGCCGGGCGATTTCGCGACGCGCGCCGTGTCGCCGGAACGCCTGCTGGTCTATTACGGCCTCGATACCAATGCCATTATAGGCAACATCCTCTCGGTTGCGGTGCTGATCGTCGTGCCCTTTACGCTGATGGGCCAGGTGCTCGGCCGCACCGGCGGCGCGGCCTATTTCGCCGACCTCGCCATGTCGGGCATGGGTAGCTTCCGCGGCGGCGCCGCCAAGATCGCCGTGGTCGGCTCCGGACTGTTCGGCTTGATCTCCGGCGCGGCAGTGAGCAACGTCATGGCCGTGGGCATCGTCACCATTCCGTTGATGTCGCGCTCCGGCTTCTCGCGCACGCGAGCCGCGGCGATCGAGGCCGTCGGCTCGACCGGAGGGCAATTGATGCCCCCGGTGATGGGCGCGGCGGCCTTCATCATGGCCGAGTTTCTCCAGGTGCCCTATGGCGCCGTCGCGCTCGCCGCCTTCGTTCCGGCGCTGCTCTACTACATTGCGCTGTTCGTGCACGTCGATCTCGAAGCGGCCAAGCACAAGATCGGCGCCGCCCAGGTCGCCGAGATTCCAGCCTTCACCACAGTGCTGAAATCGGGCTGGCATTTCCCGATCCCGCTGATCTTCCTCATCGCCACCTTGGCCTGGCCCGAAATCTTCCAGATCCCGATCGAGCGCGCCGCGATCTATGCGACGGCGATCCTGATCGTGCTGTCGCTGCTGTTCGGTTATCGCGGCAAGCGGGTTAGCCCAGGCGAGATGCTGCGCGCGGTCCTCGACACCGGCCGCGCCGCCCTGGACATCATTCTGATTGGCGCCGCGGCCGGCATGGTGGTCGGCGCGCTCAATATCTCCGGCATCTCGTTCGGGCTGACGCTGCAGCTCATCGCCGTCGCCGGCGAGAACCTGTTCGTGCTGCTGATCCTGACCGCAATCATCTCCATCATTCTTGGCATGGGCATGCCGACGGTCAGCGTCTATGTGCTCACGGCCTCGCTGCTGGCGCCGTCAATCATCAAGCTCGGTGTGTCGCCAATGGCAGCGCATATGTTCGTGATGTATTTCGGCATGTTGTCGATGATCACGCCGCCGGTGGCGATCGCCGCCTATGCGGCGGCCAACATCGCGCGCGTACCGGGCTGGAACGCCGGCTGGATGGCGGTCGTGGTGGGATGGAGCACCTTCTTCATCCCGTTCCTGTTCGTCACCCAGCCATCGCTGCTGTTCGACGGCACCTGGGTCGAGATCGGCTGGAACCTGTCGCGCAACGTGCTCGGCATCGTGATCGGCACCGCCGCCATTGTCGGCTTCATGTTCGCGCCGCTTGCGGGCCCGCTGCGCATCGCCTTCGGCGTGGCGGCCATCGCCATCCTGCTGCCGCCGAATATCTTTGCCGCCGCGCAATGGATCGATATCGCCGGGCTTGCCGGCGCGCTGGCGCTGATGGCATTCAACTGGATGCAGGGCCGCGCACAAAAGGAAACGACGCCGCAGGTGGCGGCGCCGTAAACCTGATTGCGTACTGCGCCTCCGACGTCATGCCCGGCCTTGTGCCGGGCATCCACGTCTGTGGCTAAGAAGTCAGGCGTGGATGGCCGGGACAAGCCCGGCCATGACGAAATAATGGGCGGCTATCAGGCGCCCTCCCGCCAGATGCCGAGCGCTTCCTGCGCCGGGCGGTCAGAGATCGAGAACAGCACGGCGTCGCCGTCGCCCTTGACCTCGTGGCTGTAGCGTTTCCACGGCGGGATGACGAACACGTCATTGACGCCCCACTCCAGCGGCTTGCCGTCGACCACCGTCACACCCGAGCCTTCGGCGACGCAGAATACCGTGCCATCCGTCGAGCGATAGGGCTCGCCCTTGAAGCCCTTGGGCAGCAGCGATAGATGCGCGCCCATGGTCGGCAGCACCGGGCCACCGTTGATCGGGTTGGCATAGCGCACCCGCGCGCCGAACCGTTTGTCGATGTCACCGGTCTTGCGCAGGCGTTCGAGCACCGGCTTCATCTTGCTGTACGGGTAGTTGATCACGGGCGAGCGGTTGGTCACGGCCGGCATGCCATCCGGCAGCACGCCGGTGGCATAGCGCTCGAACGAGTCGCCATCCTCGTGATTGACGTTCTGCATCTTCTCGTCGAAGTGCTTGGCGAAAGACGCCTGGAAGTGGTTGATGGTCGGCATGTCGAGCACGTCTAGCCACATCACTGGCTCCTTGCCGGTGTTGCCGTGGTCGTGCGGCGCCCAGTTGGCGGTGATGATGAAATCGCCGTGCTCCATGTTCGACTTCTCGCCCTCGACCGCCGTATAGGCGCCCTCGCCCGTGAGGACGAAGCGGATGGCGGAGGCGACATGCTGGTGCACGTCGGCGATCTCACCCGGCATGATGAGCTGGATGCCAGCGAACAGCGAATTGGTGATCTTGGATTTACCTGGGTCGCCGGGATTTTCCAGCACCAGGACGCGGCGCTCGGCTTCCTCGGCGGTGATGACGTCGCCGGCCTCGAGCATCAGTTTCTCGACCTGCGGGAACTTCCAAACCGCCGGCACCATCTGGGTCTTCGGCTCCGGCGTCACCAAGCCCTTGAGCACTTCCCAGAGCGGCGCGAGGTTGTAGTCCCGGATTTTCTCGTAATAGGCCTGCCGTGAGGCTTGAATGTTATGCTTTGCGCCAGGGCTTTCCTGGTCCGCCGCCATCGACATGAGCGCGCTCCCTAGGGCGACTTTCGCCCGATCGTTCCGTTTGTAACCATCTTATACCGCAAATTGGCCGCGCGCGAAACAGCTCTGGGCGGCCGGGCCGCCGGGCTCGCCCACTCAATTATTCGCCGAGCCGCCGTCCACCACCAGCGACTGGCCGGACACGAAGCTGCTGTCGTCGGAGGCGAGGAACACCAGCGCCCCTGTGAGGTCTTCCGGATAGGCATCGCGCTTGAGGGCGCGGGAGGCCCTCGCCTTCTCGCTCTCCTCCTCGACATGGACGGTGTTGGCGAGGCCGGTGTCCGAGAGAGTGAAGCCGGGCGACAGCGTATTGACGTTGATGTTGTAGACGCCGAGCTCGCGCGACAGCGCCCGGGTGAAGGCGATGATCGCCCCCTTTGAGGTCACGTAAGGCAGCATGCGCGGGATGCCCTTGTAGGGCGCGCCCGAGGCGATGTTGATGATCTTGCCGGCCTTCTTGGCGATCATGTGCGGCGCGACGTGGCGGCACGGCAGATAGGTGCCCTTGATGTTCACCGCCATCACCTTATCCCACAGCTCCGTGTCCCATTCGTCGAACGGGCGCGGCTTGAGCGTGGCGTAGAGCGCGGCGTTGTTGACCAGGATGTCGATGCCGCCGAATTGCTTCAGCGTCTCGGCGACCATGGCTTTCACCGAGGCTTCGTCCGCCACATCGCAGACGATGCTGGCCGCTTGGCCGCCGGCCTTGCCGATCTCGGCGACCACTTCCTTGCCGTCGGCGATGTCGGCGATCATCACCCGTGCGCCGCTCTCGGCGAGCGCCAGCGAATAATGCCGGCCGATACCCTTGGCGCCACCGGTGACGATGGCGACCTTACCCTGAAGCCGGGACATGGCTCCCCCTTTTTCGATTTACGCCTTCACGCGCTTGATGAAGCCGGCAAAGCCGGCGAGCTGCTGCTTGATGAAGTCCTTGGTCTGCTGATCGGTCAGTTCGAGCGTATCCTTGTCGAACTTGTTCTGCGCAAAGGACACGATGACTTCCGGCGTGCCGAACAGGAAGGCGTTGAGATAGGTGAAGGACTGGCGCATGTGATACTGCATGCGCGAGCCGCCCATCGGCCCGGTGCTGGCGGACTGGATTGCCACCGGCTTTTCCTTGAATGGCTGGTCCTTCATGCGCGATACCCAATCGAAGGCGTTCTTGAGCGCGCCGGGGATGGTCCAGTTGTATTCCGGCGTGACGATGATGACACCGTCGGCGCCGCGCACCGCGTCGGCGAACTTCACCACCGGGTCCGGAAAGCCGGAGGCGTCCTGGAGATCCTGGTTGTAGAACGGAATGGTGTCGAAGGGCGGCGACTCGGCGAAGCTCATGCCTTCCGGCGCCAGAGGCGGCAGCGCGCGCACCAGCGCGTGATTGTACGATTTCTTGCGCAGCGATCCGCAGATCGTCAGCACCTTGAGTGCATCGGCCATCAACCTTCTCCGTAACGTCGCCCCGCAGCGCGCCCATCCGCATGCGACAAGGCGCGCGCCCCGCCGTTCCGCGGGACGCGCAATCTGTCAAATTCAGGGGAACAACGCCAGAGCGGACGGTTCGTTCACTTCTCGTCGGCGATGGTGTTCTTGAGGACGCCGACGCCGCCGATCTCGCACTCGATGGTGTCGCCCGCCTTCATCCACACCGGCTCCGGCTTGCGGGCATGGCCCACGCCCGACGGCGTGCCGGTGAACAGCACGTCGCCCGGCTCGAGCGTCATGCCTTCGGTGAGATAGACCAGCGATTCCGCCACCGGGAACATGAAGTGGTCGGTGTTCGACGACTGCATGGTGTTGCCGTTGAGGCGGGTTTCGATCTTGAGACCCTTGCCGCCGCGCGGCAGTTCGTCGGCGGTGACCACCCACGGACCGTAGCTGCCGGTCTGGTCGAAGTTCTTGCCCATGCCCCACTGCGTGGTGTGGCGCTGATATTCGCGGATCGAGCCTTCCATGCCGCAGGTGTAGCCGGCGACGCAATCGGCGGCGTTTTCCAGCGTCAGGTGCTTGGCGCGCTTGCCGATGATGACGACCAGCTCGCCCTCGTAGTCGAACTGGATCGACTTCTTCGGCCGGATCAGCGGCGCGCCGGGCACCGTGAAGGACGACATCATGCGGAAGAAGATCGACTGGAATTTCGGGATGTTATCCTTCTGCGGGCCTTCCTTGACATGATCGAGGTAGTTGAGACCAAGGCAGATGACCTTGCTCGGGCTCATCACCGGCAGCGCATATTTGATGCCGGCAAGCGGCACGCGCGCCGAGGCCGGCGCCTTCTTCACCACCTCGGCCAGCGCCTTGACGTCACCGCCGGCGCGCAGGAAGGCGCCATACTCGGTCGGCAGCTTGCCGTCGGGCGCATTGACGTCGACAACGGTGTCGCCGTCGACGACACCCATGCGCACGCCATTGCTCGATTGGAAATTGACGATCTTCATCGCGCCTCACCCAGACTTTCGTTGTCATGTCTCCGGGCGCAGCTCGCGCGCGGAATGTCGGGGAGTGGCTTAGCGCAGACCATGGCTATCGTTCAACAGCCTGAGCGCGCGGCTGTTTTCGGATTGCGGAAGGGCGTGTGCCCACCTCAGACCTTGGCGGTCTCCGGCAGCGCGAAGGCCTGGATCGAGAAGCGGCAATCCGCGTCGGTCCACACCCCGGCCGGCTCCCAGCCGACGCCGCGCGCCAGGGCGGCCAGCGAGTCCGGCGTGTGTTTGTAGCTGCTCTCGGTATGGATAGTCTCGCCGGCGCGGAAGTCGAAGCACTCGCCGGCCACCTTCACCTTCTGCCGCTTGGTGCTGGCCAGATGCATTTCCACGCGCTGCCGCTCGCGGTTGTAGAAGGCGTGATGCTCGAAGGTCGAAAGGTCGAACGTGCCGCCGAGTTCGCGGTTCATGCGGGTCAGCAGATTGAGATTGAATTTCTCGGTGAAGCCCGCCGCATCGTTATAGGCGGCGTTGAGCGTCTCGGCATCCTTCACCAGGTCGGCGCCGATGATCATCCTGGCGCCGGGGCCGAGCGTCTTGGCGGCGTTGCGCAGGAAGGCGGAAGCTTCGTGCGGCTCGAGATTGCCGATGGTGGAGCCGGGAAAGAAGCCGACACGGGCCGGCGCATCGACAGCCTCCTGCGGCAGCGCGAAGGGCTGGGTGAAATCGGCTTCGACCGGCCGCACCTTGAGCGTGGCAAAATCCGGTGCCAGTTCGGCCGCTTCCTGCGCCAACATCGGGCCGCAGATATCGACCGGCACATAGGCGGCCAGCGCCGGCGCGGCGGCGAGCAGGAAGCGTGCTTTCTTGTTGGAGCCGGAGCCGAATTCAATAAGCGCCGCGCCCGGCACGATCAGTTTGGCGATCTCGACGCCCTTTTCGCGCAGGATGCTCATCTCGCAGCGCGTCGGATAGTACTCCGGCTGCTCGGTGATGCGCTCGAACAGCTCCGACCCGATCGCGTCGTAGAAATACTTGGGCGGCACGCGCTTGCGCTGCGCCGACAGGCCCTTGACGACGTCGGCGGCGAATGCCGAAGTCTCGGCGTCATCCGCCACAAAAGATTGAGTTCGTGCCAACGCGACCATAGAGCCTCACGATCCGATCAGGTGTCTTACGGTTTGCCGTCGTCCCGTTCAGGGAAATTCGGCGAGGCGCAGGCTCGAGAACTGCCAACGCGCCGGCGGATAAAAGAAGTTTCGGTACGTTAAACGCTCATGACCTTCCGGAGTTGCCAGCGACGAGCCGCGCAACACCATCTGCCCGCTCATGAACTTGCCGTTGTATTCCCCCAGCGCCCCTTCGGCAGCGCGGTATCCCGGATAGGACAAATAGGCGCTGCGCGTCCATTGCCAAGCCAGACCGAAGGCGTCGGCGATCAGGCCAGCGCGGGCCGCCACCTCCCATTCCTGCTCGCTGGGCAGGCACTTACCGGCAAAGCGGGCAAAAGCGTCGGCTTCGTAATAGCTGACATGCAAAACCGGCGCGGCTGGATCGACCGGTTTCAGGCCACCGAGGGTCATGACGTGCCAGGTTCCATCCACCTGCCGCCAGTATCCCGGTGCCTCCCAGCCTTCGGCCTGCGCCGCCGCCCAGCCGTCCGACAGCCACAGCGACGGCGTGCGATAACCGCCGGCCTCGATAAAGGCCAGCCACTGCGCATTGGTCACCAGATGGCGGGCAATGCGCATCTTCGGGATGAGCGTGTCGTGCCGCGGCAGTTCGTTGTCGTAACAGAAGCCCGCATTGTCATGGCCGATCGGCTGGATGCCGGCCGGCACATCGGCGAAATCATTGACCTCGCGCGGCCCCGTCGCGCCGCGCGGCATTTGCCAGTCGGGATCGTAGGTGGGATTTGTCGGGTTCTGCGCGAAGGCGTGCAGTATGTCGGTCAGCAGCAATTCCTGGTGCTGCTGCTCGTGATTGAGACCGATCTCGAGAATTTCAAAAAAGCGCGGCGCGACGTCTTCCGGCACAGTCTCGATCAGCTTCTCGACCGCGGCGTCGACATGCGCGCGATAGCGCGTCACCTCTTCGCTGTTCGGCCGCGTGATCAGGCCGCGCTGCGGCCGCGCGTGCCGCGGACCGGCGGCGACATAGTAGGAGTTGAACAGGAACGGAAAGCGCTCATCGAACAGCACATAGGATTTGTCGTATTCGCGGACGAGAAACGTCTCGAAGAACCAGGTTACATGGGCGCGATGCCATTTGGTCGGCGACGCATCCGCCATCGACTGCACGATCTGGTCTTCGGCCGACAGGAAGGAAGCGCGCCGCTCGGTTTCGGCGCGCACGGCGCGATAGGCCGCAAGCCAGCGCGCACGCACGTCGTCGGCCGGCTGATTTCGAACAAGGGCGCCGGGGACCGACGACATCGCAGTGTGGGCCATGAACGGCCTCCGTAACACTCTCAAAAGGACAACTCGCTCCCCGGCGGGTGCCAACCCTCAACCTACTTACGATTGGCGGCCGCAATTGTTCCATCGTCGGGACACAGAGACAACCGGCGGCGGCTTCACTTTTGGCAGGGGGCTGTGGACGCCGCTCGTATCATGCGCTTTTTGCGGTCCGCAATGGTGCCGGATTCTCTTGCCGATGCAAGACGATAGACCTCGATTGAAACCGCCGATGGCCAATTCTATAAGGGGCGCCTCGGGGGTCTGATGCGCGTCAGCGGCAAGTCCTATCGCACGATTTGGGTCGCGGATGACGGCCGGTCCGTCGACATCATCGATCAGACCCGCCTGCCGCATAGCTTCACCGTCATCACCTTGCGTACGCTCGACGATGCCGCCGAGGCCATCAAAACGATGCAGGTGCGCGGCGCCCCGCTGATCGGCGCCGCGGCGGCCTATGGCGTCTGTCTGGCCATGGCGACAGATGCTTCCGACGATGCGCTCGACCGCACCCATGGCATTCTGCTCGCCACCCGGCCGACCGCGGTCAACCTGCGCTGGGCGCTCGACGAAATGCGCGCCCATCTGCGCAACCTGCCGCGCGAAGCGCGCGTCGCCGCCGCCTGGAAGCGTGCCGGCGAAATCGCCGACGAGGATGTTGCGCTCAACGCATCGATCGGCGAGCACGGCCTGAGCCTTCTTCGTGACATCGCGGGCCGGAAGGGCGAGCGCATCAACGTGCTCACCCATTGCAATGCCGGCTGGCTCGCCACCGTCGACTGGGGCACGGCGCTGGCGCCGATCTACAAGGCGCATGACGCCGGTCTGCCGATCCATGTCTGGGTCGACGAGACGCGGCCGCGCAATCAGGGCATGAACCTGACCGCCTGGGAGCTTGGCCAGCACGGCGTGCCGCACACCGTCATCGCGGACAACGTCGGCGGCCACCTGATGCAGCATGCCATGGTCGACGTCGCCATCGTCGGCACCGACCGCACCACGGCGCGCGGAGACGTCTGCAACAAGATCGGCACTTATCTCAAGGCGCTGGCGGCGAGAGACAACAACGTACCGTTCTATGTGGCGCTGCCCTCGCCGACCATCGACTGGACGCTGAACGACGGCGTGAGGGAAATCCCGATCGAGGAACGCGGCGGCGAAGAGCTCTCGCGCATGAGCGGCCGCCTGCCCGACGGATCCGTGGTCGAGATCGATATCGCGCCGACAGGCAGCGCCATGGCGAATTACGCCTTTGACGTGACGCCGGCGCACCTCGTCACCGGCCTGATCACCGAACGCGGCGTTTGCCCGGCGTCGGCTCAGGGCCTGCGCGGCCTGTTTCCCGAACGCGCGCCGAAGGCTTGAGCCATGGAAAACCTGTGGTCCGACGAGGCGGCCCGCGCGGCGGTCCAGAAATACGCCACACAGGGCGTCAATGAGGATCTGGCGCTACGCACCTATACGACACGGCTGCTCGGCGGCGAGCCGCGCCTGGTGCAGCATGGCGGCGGCAACACCTCGGTGAAAACAACAGTCACCGACAGCCTCGGCCGATCGGTGGAGGTGTTGTGCGTCAAGGGTTCGGGCTGGGACATGGGCACGATCGAGCCGCCCGGCCTGCCGGCGGTGAAGCTTGCCCCCCTGCTCGAACTCACCGCGCTCGATGCGCTGAGCGACGAGGACATGGTCAACCTGCAGCGCATCAACCTGATCGATGCGTCATCGCCGACGCCGTCAGTCGAGACGCTGCTGCATGCCTTCATCCCGCACAAGTTCGTCGATCACACCCACGCCAATGCCGCCTTGTCGCTGTGCGACCGGCCTGATGGCATGGATCTGTGCAAAAAGGTGTTCGGGCCGCAGGTGCCGGTCATCCCCTTCGTGCCGCCGGGGTTCGCGCTGGCGAAGAAGGCCAAGGAAACCTTCGACGCACATCCGAACTGCATCGGGTTGATGCTGCACAAGCACGGCATCTTCTCCTTCGGCGCCACCGCGCGGCAAGCCTATGACCGCATGATCGAGATGGTCAGCCTCGCCGAGAAGGAACTGGCCAAAGGCGCGAACAGGAAGCTGGTTCAGGTGAAACTGCCGCCGCAGGTGGCGAGCGCCTCCGATATCGCACCGATCCTGCGCGGCCTGCTCGCTTCGCCTGTCGACATGAATGAAGGCCGCCGGAGCCGCGTCGTACTCGATCACCGCGCCACGCCCACAGTGCTCGAATATGTAAATGGCGCGGAGCTGCCCCGTTACAGCCAGCAGGGCCCGGTGACGCCCGATCATGTGATCCGCACCAAGCCCCTGCCGTTGATCCTACCGACACCGGAAGCCGGCAAGCTGGACGATTTCGTCAAGACGGCACGCGCGGCGATCGAGAAGTTTCGCGCCGACTATCGCGACTATTTCGAACGCCACAACGCCAAGGCCAGTCCAAAGAAGAAGCCGCTCGACGATACGCCGCGCGTCGTGCTCATTCCCGGCGTCGGCCTGCTCGGCATCGGCCCGACGGCAAAGGACGCTGCTGTCACCGCCGACATCGCTGAGACTTGTGCGTCAGTCGTGCTGGACGCCGAAAAGACCGGCCGCTATGAGACCATCGACGAGGCCGCCCAGTTCGACATGGAGTACTGGTCGCTGGAACAGGCCAAGCTCGGCAAGGCGCAGCCCAAGGCGTTGCAGGGCCAGATCGCCGTGATCACCGGCGGCGCCGGCACCATCGGCAAGGCCACCGCCGCTGCCTTGAAGCGCGAAGGCGCTGAGGTCGTGTTGCTCGATCTCAACGAAGAGCAGGTCAAGGCGACGGCGAAATCGCTGGGCGGGCTCGGCGTTGCATGCAACGTGACCAACCGGGCGTCGGTCGAAGCCGCGTTCAAGGCCGTCACCGCGAAATTCGGCGGCGTCGATATCCTCATAGCCAATGCCGGCGCGGCGTGGCAGGGCCGTATCGGCGAAGTGGACGATGCCATCCTGCGGCAGAGCTTCGAGCTGAATTTCTTCGGAGCGCAGAACGTGGCGCAGGCCGTCGTGAAGATCATGCTGACGCAGGCGACCGGCGGTGCGCTCCTGTTCAATGTGTCGAAGCAGGCGGTCAATCCGGGACCGAATTTCGGCCCCTATGGCCTGCCCAAGGCCGCCGCTATGGCGCTGATGCGGCAATATGCTATCGACTACGGCGCCGACGGCATCACATCCAACGCCGTGAACGCCGACCGCATCCGCTCCGGCCTGCTCACCGATGATATGGTCAAGGCGCGCTCGACCGCCCGCGGCGTCTCGGAGCGCGAATACATGAGCGGCAACCTCCTCGGCCGGGAGGTGCGCGCCGAGGATGTCGCCGAGGCTTTCGTCGCGCTGGCGCTGGCGCGCAAGACCACCGGTGCGGTACTGACGGTCGATGGCGGCAATATCGCCGCGGCGATGCGCTAATTGGAGATGCCAGACATGTCCTTCGATGTTGCCGCCTTCTACAAGGCCGAGTTCGCCGAGCAGCGCGCGGTGGCACAGGCGACCGAAGCCGCGCTCGGCCAGGCCTTTGCGGGCCTGCTCGCCGCCTGCGTCACATCGATCCGCAACGGCGGCAAGATCATGCTGTTCGGCAACGGCGGCAGCGCCGCCGACGCCCAGCATCTCGCGACGGAACTGACCGTCCGCTACAAGAAGGACCGCCCCGCCATCGCCGCCATTGCCCTGACCACGGACTCGTCGGCGTTGACCGCCGGCGGCAACGATCTCGGCTTCGACCACATCTTCGCGCGGCAGATCGAGGCGCTGGGCCGCCCGGGCGACATTGCCCTCGGAATCTCGACCTCAGGCAAGAGTCCGAACGTCATGCTGGCGCTGAAGCAGGCCAGGAAAATGGGCCTCGTCACCGCGGCGCTTAGCGGCAAGCGCGGCGGCGACCTGCCAGCCATCGCCGACCATCTCCTCGTCGTGCCGTCAGACACCACCGCGCGCATTCAGGAAATGCACATCACGCTGGGGCAGATGCTGTGCGGGGCGCTCGAAATCGAGCTGGGGCTGGTCGGCGCATGACGCTCTGGCAGTCCTACCGCGCAAGCCTGCCGGCGCAGGCCGACTGGCTCGTCGTCGCGCTGGCGGCCTCACTGCCGTGGTCGACGTCGCTCACAGCCATCTTCGCCGTGCTATGGCTGATCGCGGTCTTGCCGACGCTGGCGCCTGAAGACTTCCGGCAGGCCTATTTGCGGCCGGCCGGCGTTACCATCCTGGCCCTCGTCGGCATGGCCGCGCTCGGCATGCTGTGGGCCGACGTATCGTGGCCAGAGCGGTTCGACGGGCTGGAATCCTACCTGCGGCTGCTGTGCATTCCGCTGCTGATGGCGCAGTTTGGTCGTTCGGACCACGCCCGCCATGTCATGATTGGCTTTGCCGTGTCATCCACGGCGCTGCTGGCGGTGTCATGGCTCAGCTTTTTCGGGCTGCCTCTGCCAACGGCTTTCAGGGCGGGCGGCGTTCCGGTCAAGGACTACATCGCTCAGAGCGCCATGCTGACGGTGACGCTGCTGTTTTTCGTGAGGCTAGGGGTGGACGTCTGGGCCAACGGGCGGCGCAGGCTGGCACCCGCGCTCGCCGTGCTCGCGGTCTTATGCCTCGTAAACATATTCTATATAGCTACCAGCCGCACTGCGCTGGTGGTTACGACATTGCTCCTGATCCTGTTCGGATTCCGACAGTTCGGATGGCGCGGCGCGGCGGCGATGGTCGTAACCTTCGCGGTTCTGATCGCGGCGGCCTGGCCGACCGCGGACTTCCTGCGCCAGCGCGTGACCGGATTTTTTCAGGAAGTCCAGAGCTTTACCCCGGAAGGCCGGGCCACGCCGGCGGGCGAGCGCCTGGAGTTCTGGCGCAAGTCGGTCGGATTCATGACCGAAGCTCCGGTTTTGGGCCATGGCACCGGCTCCATCCGCGCTCAGTTCAAAAAAGCGGCGGAAGGACAAACGGGAATGGCGGCGACGGTCGCGGCCAACCCGCACAATCAATTATTCGCAGTCGGAATTCAGATCGGCCTTGCCGGCGTCGCGATCCTGATCGCGATGTGGCTGTCGCATTTGGCCTTGTTCGGCGCCCCCAGCATCGCGGGATGGATGGGGCTGGCGATCGTGCTGCAGAACATCGCCGGCTCGATGTTCAATTCCCATCTCTTCGACTTCACGCACGGCTGGCTGTACGTGATCGGCATCGGCGTCGCCGGAGGAGCGTGCCTCAGGGAAGCCATGACTCAAACACCGCCCTAGTCTCGCAGAAGTCTCTGGAAAAAGCGCCGCCGCTACGGCTTAAATCGTTGCCACCAATTTGCCGCGCTTGATGCGCCAGGACCGCGCCGCCATCAATGTGCGGAAAAATAATGCATCGAACCAGGCAACCGGCAATATTTTGGCCGCACCGAACAGGGCGCCGGCACGGATAAGCGAACGAACGACGCCACTTTTGCCGCGCAACATCGGACCGAGCGCCGCCAGTTTATAGAGGTCGCGATGTTTGCTTCGGATGTTGAGCCAGATCGTGCCCTGGATGCGGGCCGACTGACTGAGCAACATGCCGTCTGGCCGGACCATATAATTGAATAACGCTTTTTCAATAACAAGACCGCGATAACCCGCCGCCGCGAGACGAATGTTAAATTCCCAGTCCTCCATACCGCGGCGCATCGCCTCATCGTACCCGCCTACTTTGGCCCACGCCGATTTGCGGATGAGCATGCAGTACGGTAGCCGATTCAGGAACAACTGGTCGAAGCGGTCGAAATAGCCATGAATCTCGCCCTGCAACGCGCCCCGGAGCTTGACATGTGTGAACACAAAGCCGACTTCCGGAGAAGCATTCCTGAGAGCATTGACCGTTTCGCTCAGGTAACCGGGCGCCAGCGTGTCGTCGGCGTCGAGCGGCAGGACGAACTCGCCGGCGGCCGCACGGAAGCCGGTATTGCGTGCGGCGGACAAATGCAGGTTCGGCTGATCAATGATCTTTATCCGGCCGCGCAGGCGATCGAGCATGCGCAACGTTTCACCGTCGTTGGAGCCATCATTGACGACGATGATCTCAAAGTCCCGAAACGTCTGCGCAGCAAGGCTTTTCAGCAAGGCATCGATGAAGCGCCCACTATTGTAGCAGGGCACGACGACACTAACGGCGGGACTGCTCATCATGAGCCGCTACTTGACCGAGCTCAGCATCGCCCAGATCTCGCCCCAGGGCGTAATCAGCTGGTCTACCTTGAGTCCTGCCTGCGCGGTCTCGTCGCGAAACTGCGATTGCATGGGTTCAATCTTGTGGTCCGGGTCGGAATAGTAGTTGACGCCAAGGTCGCGGCGCATGGCGAGCTTCCAGTCGCGTTCGAACAGCGGAACGCGAATCAGGAAACGCTTGGCCTGCGTAGTCGCCTGAAGCGCGACCAAAAGACCGACGCGGTCCTCGATATGCTCCAGCACATTGGACAGTACGACAACATCCCACGGCCCATCGGGGATCGACTTGGTTGCATCGGATTCGGTGAATGACAGATTGGGTGGGTTGTCACCGGCCCGCGCCTGCCCGAGTCTACCGCGATCGTAGTCTACGCCCATGACCGTCGCGGCGGGACGCGCACGCGCGATCGAACGGGCCACAGCGCCGTAACCGCAGCCTACATCGAGGACGCGCTCGCCGTCGGCAATGCGCTCGATGAAGAAATCATGATAGCGCGTCAGCCTGTGCTTGGGGTGCTTGGGGTGCTTGGGGTGCTCGCCGCGGCCGAACGCCATAGCACGTTCGTTGACGGCCAGTTCAAGCCGATTCTGCAAGGCGAACCGCCGGCGCAAACCTTCCGCGGCGTCCCCGCGCGATTCGAGAACGAACAGGCCGAAGATGAAGTTCTCGCGCAGCTTCGCCAGCAGGATCCACCAGATCCGGGACAGGCCGCTTGCGACGGCGAGCGCCGCACTCTCGCTACTCATGAATTCTCTTCCAGAAGTTGGGCGAAGACGGCACGGTGCCGTTCGAGCCAATGGCTTATGTCGAAACGCTCCACCGCACGCTGCCGTGCGGCGGATGCGAATGCATCGGGTGCCTGCGCGATTCTGATCATGCCTGCGGCAATCGCTTCTGTCGCGGGGACAAGCGGGCGATCCCAGTTCTCCTCGCCGCAGTTTAGCCCAATGCCGGCATTGGACCCAACCAATTCCGGCACGCCGCCGCTGGCCGAATAAAGCACCGGCAGGCCGCAAGCGAGCGCTTCGAGCACCGTGTTCGGGCAAGGGTCGTTATACTTCGTCATCACATAGCAATCGGCGGCACCGTAAATGGCCGGCGCGTCTTCCTGCCGGTAGCGGCCGGTAAACGACAGGCAATCGGTCACCGCCAGCTTGACCGCGAGGTGGTCGGCAGCGCGCCGCGCGCCGGGATCGACCGTGCCGGCAACCTGCAAACGGGCATCGAGACCCTGGGCGCGCGCGGCAGCAAGGCCGGCGATCGTGCTTTCAAGCCTGTACGACAGATGATCACCTATCTTCCCAGTGATCAGTAAATTGAATGGCCCGGCTTCGCGGCGGCGCGGCTGCGGCTTGAAGCGGCTGGTATCGACGGCGTTATAAAGCACCTCACCGGGCCCACATCTCGCGCCAAGAAATTTCTCAGCCGCCCGGCGGCAGAACTCACTCTGGAAGAATACCCAGTCGGCGCAGTGGAATGCCTCGCTCATGACGCGGTTCGGCGTTTGCCAGTCGCCGGCATACCAGCCCCGATAGAACACGCCGTTTTGATTGACAACGATTGGAATGCGGCGCGACTTCAGTAGTCGAAGCGCCGGCATCGGCAAATAAGGCGCATTGCTCAGCAGATAGACCAAGTTGAAACCGAGCGGATGATCCGGGAAGCGTTCGGACAGCCGCTTGACCTTGACCAAGGGCCCGCCTACGTCGCCGACACGGGCGCCACCATAGTGCACCGCCAGCCCGCCGCGTTTCGGCAATAGGCAATTGATCGCTACCTGCGTACCGCGCGCCAAGCGGTAGGCTTTGCGGGCCGCCTTCTTGACAAACGACTCGGTCATCTGTGCGCCACCGGCCTTGCGTAAGGCCGGCAAAAGCCGGCGGCGGGCGCCATCCAGCTTGGCGCGTATACGCATCGCTGCTAGCAAGGCGGTCAGCTTACACGCGCCAGCCTGCGACAGGCGTTTCGGCCACGGCGTCGCCCTCCGCACTTGGCCGAGGAAAGCGACGTAATCCTTCGCGAGATCGTCCATGGTCCGCGCCGGCAAGGTCCGGCGATACTGCTCGAGGCCGGCGGCGACGCGGTCGATGGCCAGCAGCACATCGGCGGTGCCGTGG
>Ga0180223_1001385_pt1 | contig 18937 bp, 14 predicted proteins | sample eDN5th30CKraftOP_FD_151337 | JGI IMG/M metagenome (GOLD analysis project Ga0180223, IMG submission 151337) | Enriched Organic Plus compost microbial communities from Emeryville, California, USA - eDNA 5th pass 30_C Kraft OP (version 2) (version 2) ...
TTGAGCAGCAAAAGCAGCATTACGTCCTGCTGTACGCTTTCGCGTAGCGGATCGACCGCCAGGACACGGCGGCCGAAGTCGAGCGCACGCTCGTAGTGGCCCTGATTGGCGGCGGCGCGCATCAGTTCGAAGGTGCTGCGGATGAACAGGCAATGCAGCCGCTCACGTTCCTGAAGCACCCAGTCGTCGTCATAGCCGTCGAGGAACGGTCCGGCATAACGTTCGACCGCGCCGGAAACATCGTCGAGGACTCCAGCGGAAACGGGGGTGTCGGCGGTCCGGCCGAGCGCGCGCTTGCAGGCGCTTTCCATTTCGTGGGTATCGACGCTGAAGCGGTCCGAGGCCTCGAGGATGACCTCATTGCCAATGGTAACAAGGTGCCGGGAGGCACCATTGCCGCCGCTGTCCAGGATTTTGCGGATGCGCCAGATCGCGGTGTTGAGCGCAGAGCGGCCGCGCTCCGGCTCAATGTCCTGCCAGAAGAGGTCAGCAAGGCGCTCGCGGCGATGGACCTTGCCCGTGAATTCAAAGAGATAGCAGGCAAGCAGACGGCCAGCGGGGCCGAGGTCGGACTTTACGACGGTGCCGTTCACCGAGAATGACGCTGTGCCGAGCAGATTGACGGTGAGCATGGCTACTCCCCACATGTTCCATGCTTCGACAACTTAAAATTATATCGTTAATGTATTACAACTTTATCTTGTGTCTATCCCTATTCCATCACGGCAATCTCACGGCCAATTCCGATGGAGCGCGGCGACTTGCCGGATGCACGCCACGGCATCGCCTTGCGACGGCACGCATCGCGCCAATAGACAGTATGCGTGCGAGGCACAGGCACCGCTACTTGTTATTTTAAAAAATATAGCCTCGAACGACAAGTTGTTCCCGCGCAATCTTGGGCCGAGTTGTATCGCTGCGGCCTACGCGAGACAATTGTAGATCGACGGATATATTGCGTTGCGCGCGTTACGCTGTCGCATTCGCAACAACAATGCGATGCCGCCTTCGGGGAAAGGCGGCATCGCATGTTGTGCCGTCGCTCAGGGGGCGTGAGCGGCGGCGGGTATTTCCTCAGTCGCGGCATTGTGGTTGCGCAGCGGGCGGAAGCCCGACAGCGCGCGCACCAAGAGATAGAAGACCGGGGTGAGGAAAATGCCGAACAGAGTGACGCCGATCATGCCGGCGAACACGGCGACGCCCATGGCGTGACGCATCTCGGCGCCGGCACCGACCGAGGTCACGAGCGGCAATACGCCCATGATGAAGGCCATCGACGTCATCAGGATCGGCCGCAGACGCAGGCGGCTGGCCTCGAGCGCGGCCTCGAACGGCTTCTTGCCGGCGAATTCCAGTTCGCGCGCGAACTCGACGATCAGGATGGCGTTCTTCGCCGACAGGCCGACCAGCACGAACAGGCCGATCTGGGTGAAGATGTTGTTGTCGCCGCCGGTCAGCCAGACGCCGGCCATGGCCGCCATCAGGCCCATCGGCACGATCAGCATGATCGCCACCGGCAGGACCAGGCTCTCATAGAGAGCGGCCAGCACCAGGAACACCAAGAGGATCGCGATCGGATAGATCAGCACCGCGGAGTTACCGGCGAGGATCTGCTGATAGGTCAGTTCGGTCCACTCGTAGCTGATGCCGGCGGGCAAGGTCTCCTTGGCGATGCGCTCGATCGCCTCCTGCGCCTGGCCCGACGAATAACCGGGGGCAGGGCCGCCGGAGATGTCGGCGGCAAGGAAGCCGTTGTAGCGCTGCGCACGTTCCGGACCGGCGGTGGTCTTCATCTTCAGGACGGCGCCGAGCGGCACCATCTGGCCGGTGGTCGAGCGCACCTGCAGGCGGGCGATATCCTCGGCATGGGCGCGATACTTGGCGTCGGCCTGGACGCGCACCGAATAAGTGCGGCCGAACTTGTTGAAGTCGTTGACATAGACCGAACCGAGATAGGCCTGCAAAGTCTCGAAGATATCCGGCACTGCGACCGAAAGCTGGCGCGCGGCGGTGCGGTCGATGTCGGCGTAAAGCTGCGGCACGTTCACGCGATAGCTGGTGAACAGGCCGGCGAGTTCGGGCGTGGCCATGGCCTTGCCGAGGAACGCCTTGGTGGCGTCGTCCAGGGCCTTGTAGCCAAGACCCGCGCGATCCTCGATCTGCAGCTTGAAGCCGCCGATGGTGCCGAGGCCCATCACGGGCGGCGGCGGGAACATGGCGATGAAGGCTTCGTCGATGCCGAAGAACTTCTGGTTCAGCGCCATGGCGATGGCGCCGCCGGACAGGTTCGGCGTGGTGCGCTCGGCGAACGGCTTGAGCGTGACGAAGACGATGCCGGCGTTCGACGAGTTGGTGAAGCCGGCGATCGACAGGCCGGGGAAGGCGACCGCGCTTTCGACGCCGGGCTCCTTGAGAGCGATGTCGCTCATCTTGCGGATGACGTCCTCGGTGCGGTCGAGCGTGGCGCCGTCGGGCAGTTGCGCGAAGCCGACGAGGTACTGCTTGTCCTGCGCCGGCACGAAGCCGCCGGGCACGATGTTGAACAGGCCGAGCGTAATGCCAACCAGCACGGCGTAAACGCCCATGACCACGGCCTTGCGGCCGAGCAGGGTCTTGACGCCGCCGCTATAGGCCTGCGTGCTGCGGGTAAAGCCCTTGTTGAACAGGCGGAAGAACGGCCCGAGCACCTTATCCATGGCGCGGGTCAGCCAGTCCTTCGGCGCGTCATGGCCCTTGAGCAGCAAGGCGGCGAGCGCCGGCGACAAGGTCAGCGAGTTGATCGCGGAGATCACCGTCGAGATGGCGATGGTCAGCGCGAACTGATTGTAGAACTGGCCGGACAGGCCGCTGATGAAGGCGAGCGGCACGAACACCGCCACCAGCACCAAGGCGATGGCGACGATCGGTCCCGACACTTCCTTCATGGCCTGATAGGTGGCGGCGCGCGCCGACAGGCCGTTCTCGATGTTGCGCTCGACGTTCTCGACCACGACGATGGCGTCGTCGACCACGATGCCGATGGCCAGCACCAGGCCGAACAGCGACAGCGCGTTGATCGAGAAGCCGAGCATGTACATCGCCGCAAAGGTGCCGACGATGGAGACGGGCACCGCGAGCAGGGGGATGATCGAGGCGCGCCAGGTCTGCAAGAACAGGATGACGACGAGCACCACCAGCAGGATGGCTTCGAGCAAGGTGTGGACGACGGCCTCGATCGACGCGCTGATGAACTGCGTCGGATCGTAGACGATGGCGTAGTCGACGCCGTCCGGCATGGCGGGCTTCAACTCGGCCATGACCTTGCGGACGTTGCTGGAAATGTCGAGCGCATTGGAGCCGGGCGCCTGCATGATGCCGATGGCGACGGCGTCCTTGTTGTCCAGCAGCGATCGCAGCGAATAGTCGGCCGAACCGAGTTCGAGTCGCGCGATGTCCTTGAGGCGCGTCACCTGGCCGTCGGCGCCGCTGCGGACGATGATGTCGCCGAACTCCTCGACGCTGTCGAGACGGCCCTGCGCATTCAATGACAGTTGCAGATCGAGCCCGGGAACGCCGGGGGAGGCGCCCACGATGCCGGCCGCGGCCTGCACGTTCTGAGCCCGGATTTCGCGCACGACGTCGCCGGCCGACAGGCCGCGGGCCGCGATCTTCTGCGGATCGAGCCAGACCCGCATGGCATAATCGCCGGCGCCGAAGAGTTGCACGGTGCCGACGCCCGGAATGCGCGACAGGCGATCCTTCACGTTGAGGATGCCGTAGTTGCGCAGATAGGTCATGTCATAGCGGCCGTTCGGCGACAGCAAGTGCACGACCATGGTCAGGTCGGGCGAGCTCTTGGTCGTGGTGATGCCGAGCTGGCGGACTTCCTCGGGCAGGCGGGCTTCGGCCTGCGCGACGCGATTCTGCACGAGCTGTGTCGCCTTGTCGGGATCGGTGCCGAGCGCGAAGGTGACGGTGAGGTTCATCGCGCCGTCGGTCGTCGCCTGGCTGTTCATGTAGAGCATGCCTTCGACGCCGTTGACGGCTTCCTCGATGGGCGTCGCCACCGTCTCGGCAATGACGCGCGGGTTGGCGCCCGGATAGGTCGCGCGTACTACGACGGAGGGCGGCACCACTTCCGGATATTCCGAGATCGGCATGGCGCGCATCGCCAGCAGGCCGGCAAGGAAAATGAGCACCGACAGCACGCCGGCAAAGATCGGCCGGTCGATAAAGAAGCGTGAGAAATTCATGACAGCACCAGCTGTTCAAAAAGCTAAATCGACGAGAGCGAAGCGAACCGCCGTTACTGGCGGTTCGTCTGGTCGTTGGAGGCGAGCATCGGCACCAGCTTCGGCTCGACCGGGGCGCCGGGGCGCACGCGCATCAGGCCCGAGACGATCACCTGGTCGCCGGCCGTCAGTCCGTCCCGGATCACACGCAGGCCATCGACCGCCGAGCCAAGCGTGACTTCGCGGTAGGCGGCCTTCTTGTCCTTGTCGACGACCAGCACATAACGCTTGTCCTGATCGGTGCCGATGGCGCGTTCGCTGACCAGCAGCACCGGCTTGTCGTCGGCGCGGCCGAGGAAGAGGCGAGCGAACTGGCCCGGGATCAAGGCGCCGTCGCTGTTGTCGAACACCGCTCGCACGCGCACCGTACCGGTGGCCGTGGCGATCTGGTTGTCGATCAGCTGCAGCTTGCCCTGCCGCGGCGTGTTGCTGTCGCCGAGGACCATCTGCACCGGAATGCGGTCGATCTCGTTGCGCGCTGCCTGCGTCGGCAGCGAGCCGAGGGCACGTAGCAACGAGGCTTCGTCGGCATCGAAGCTGGCGTAGATCGGATTGACCGAGACGAGGGTGGTCAGGACCGGGCCGGAGGCGCCGGCGGCGACGAGATTGCCGACGGTCACATTGAGGCGGCCGACGCGGCCGGCAACCGGCGCGCGGATCTTGGTGTAGTCGAGATTGAGCTGCGACGCCTCGAGGCTCGCCTGCGCAGCGCGCACATTGGCCTCGGCCTCGCGCGCGGCATTCTCGCGCTGATCGAGATCGCGCTGCGACAGCGTGCGCGAATCGATGAGCTGCTTGCCGCGTTCGAGATCGGTCTGTGTCAGCGCGGAACGCGCCTGGGTCGCCGCCAGCTGCGCTTGCGCCCGCATCACCTCGGCCTTGTAGGGGGCCGGATCGATGGTGATGAGGATGTCGCCCTTGTTGACCAGGGCGCCTTCGCGGAAGTGCACCGCCTCGATCGCGCCGGAGACACGCGAACGGATGTCGACGCGCTCGACCGCTTCAAGGCGGCCGGAGAATTCATCCCAAAGCTTGACGGATTTCGGCTCGACGATCGCGACGGAAACCGGCGCGGCGGGCGGCGGCGCGGCGGCCACCGCCTTGCCCGGGTTGTCCGTCATCGGCAGCAGCAAATAGGCGCCTGCCGCCGCGACGACCGTGATGGCAACCAGCCCAGCGCCCCAGAGGCGCGCACGGTTCGGTCCCTTTTCCATTGCAATTGCTCCAATCGGCACGTATGTAAGTTCTGTAACGAGCGCTACAGATGTACCGGCTGGAACAGATAGTCAAGGGACTTATATAGCCCTTGTTACAAAAATAAAGCCGGTTTGTGGGGAAACGGCTGAGAGGGATAATTCTTCAATGGCTACAATGGGTAGACCCCGGGAATTCGATACGGAAAAGGCCTTGGACAAGGCCTTGGACGTGTTCTGGCGCAACGGTTACGAGGGTACCTCGATCTCCGAGCTGACTCAGGCGATGGGTATCAGCCCACCGAGTCTCTATGCCGCCTTCGGCAACAAGGAGAAGCTGTTCCACTCCGCGCTCGACCGGTATGCCGAGGTCCGCAAGCAGGTCTGGGCCGAGCTGATGAAGGAGCCCACCGCGCGGGCGATGATGGAACGGCTTTTCGACCGCGTCATCGAGTTCTACGCGACGGAAAGCAACCCGAACTGTTGCATGCTGGTGAAATTGTCGACCGCGGAATGCGACCATGTGCTGGGTGAGCATTTGCGCGCCAAGCGCGCCGAGGCCGAGGCGATGCTGCTCGAGCGTTTCACCAAGGCCAGGACCGACGGCGAATTGCCGGGCGATATCGAGCCGAGCGATCTTGCCGGCTATTTCATGACCGTGCTGGACGGCATTTCGGTGCGCGCCGCCGCCGGCGCCAGCGCCGAGGAATTGCACAAGGTGGCGAACCTCGCGATGCGCGGCTGGCCGGGGAAGTAGGAAGCATCCGTCATTCCGGACGCCGACGAGCGCGATGAAGCGCGAGACGGCGATCCGGAATCCAGCGGCAAGTTTGATCCTTGTCTGGATTCGGGGTTCACGCGCCGATGGCGCGTGCCCCGGAATGACGTCAGTGTTACGCCGGCGCTTTCGCGGCAATGCTCTTCATGAACTCCGCCGCGAGATTGACGTCGATTTGCGTCAAACCATGGCCGCCGGGCACGATGCGTTGCTCGGCCTTGGCGCCGCGTTCGTTGAGCTGCGCCGCCAGCCGCGCCGGATTGTCCGGCGAAGCGAGTGGATCCTGCGCGCCGGACAGGATCAGGACCGGCGTGCCGGGGATCGGCAGCGTCGGCGGATCGGATAGTGGGACCATCGCCCGCAGCAGCACCGCGCCGGCCAGCACGTCCGGCCGCTGCAGCAGCATCGCTGCGGCAATGTTGGCGCCGTTCGAGAAGCCGAGCGCAACGGGCGCCTCGATGCCGTAGCGCTCGCGCGCGGCGACAACGAAATCCGCCAGTTCATCGGCGCGCCGCTTCACATCGGCCTCGTCGAACACGCCTTCGGCAAGACGGCGGAAAAAGCGCGGCATGCCGTTTTCCAACACCTTGCCGCGCGGCGACAGCAGCGCCGAACCGGGTGCCACGGCGCGGCCGAGATCGATCAGATCGTTCTCGTCGGCGCCGGTGCCGTGCAGCAGGAGGACCGGCGGCGAACCCGCCGCCGATCCTTTTTCAAAGCGATGGATGAAGTCCGTCACGATGCGGTCCCCTCTTCGAGTGCCGGCAGCACCTTCTCGATATCGGCGCGGTGGCCTTCGAGGAAGGCCGGCAGCTTCAGGTCCTTGCCGAGCGTCTCCACCGGCTCATCGACGGCGAAGCCGGGAACGTCGGTGGCGATCTCGAACAGCACGCCGCCAGGCTCGCGGAAGTAGATCGAGCGGAAGTAATTGCGATCCTTCTGTTCGGTCGGATGCTGACCGTGCTTCTCGATCAGCTTCTTCGCCATAGCCGCCTGCTCGGCATCGTCGGCCGCGCGGAAGGCGATGTGATGCACCGAACCGCGACCCATGCGGCCCGGCAGGAAGCCACCGGCTTCGTAGATATCGACATAGGCGCCGGGCGTCGCCGAGGCCTGATAGCGGATGATCGAGCCTTCGCGCGCGACTTCCGAATAGCCGAGCACGTCGGTGAGGATCGCGCCGGTCTTCGCCGCCTTCTCCAGAAGGAGCGTGACGCCGTGGAAGCCGCGGATCGCATGCTCCGCGGGAATGCCGCTCGTGGTCCAAGCGGCTTCATTCGCTGCATCCGTTACGCCGACGAGCGCCAGGCTCATGCCGTCCGGATCGGTGAAGGCGAGCACCGGTTCGCCGAAGCGCTTTTCCAGCGGCTCGTAGGCCACGCCCTTGTCGGTGAGGCGATGCGTCCACCAGCCGATCGAGGACGCCGGCACGCGGAACGCGGTCTGGTGCGTCTGGCCGACGCCGCCACGGCCGGGGGCGGCATGCTCCCAGGGGAAGAAGGTCAGGATGGTGCCGGGCTGGCCCGTCTCATCGCCATAATAGAAGTGATAGGTGCCCGGATCGTCGAAATTGACCGTGCGCTTGACGAAACGCAGGCCGAGCGTGCGGGTGTAGAAGTCGAAATTGCGCTGGGCGTTACCGGCGATCGCCGTCACATGATGGATACCAGACATGGCAGGCTCCTTTCTCTGGGGCCTTGCGGGCCCCATTTCCTGAGGGCCTTGCTGCCCCCGTTGATCTCGTGCCGCTAACGTGGCCCGTCCTCCCTGAAACGACAATCTGGTAATCTGTGGCGGCATTGTCTATGATTTGGCGACAATCAAGGATCGCCATACCGCCATGGACAAGCTCGCCAGCCTCCGGGCCTTCGTCAACGTCGTCGAACTCAAGTCCTTCGCCGAGGCCGGCCGCAAGCTGCGGCTGTCGCGCTCGGCGGTGAGCAAATATGTCGGCGAGCTGGAGCGCGATCTCGGCGTCCAGCTCCTTAACCGCACGACGCGGCAGGCGAGCCCGACCGAAACCGGCCAGACCTATTACGAGCGCGCCGTCGGCGTGCTGGCCGATCTCGACGCCGCCGATCAGGCGGCGACGCAATTGCAATCGACGCCGCGCGGCCTGCTGCGCGTCAACGCGCCGATGTCGTTCGGCACCATCAAACTTGGGCCCGTGATCGCCGATTTCATGGAGCGCTATCCCGATCTGCAGATTCAACTGGTGCTGACCGACGAGCAGGTCGATCCGGTGCAGGAGGGGCTCGACGTCACCTTGCGCATAGCCGAGCTCGAGCCATCGAGCCTGATCGCGCGCAAGCTGACCGATATCGAGCGCGTCGTCTGCGCCTCGCCCGGATACTTCAGGAAGCACGGTAAGCCGAAGACGCCGGCCGACCTGCGTCAGCACGAATGCCTGACTTACGGTTTTCTCTCGACCGGCAATCAGTGGAAGTTCACCGGATCAGACGGCACGGATCACTGGATCGCGCCGAAGTGGTCGCTGTGCGTCAACAATGCCGAGGTGCTGCGCGATGCCGCGGTGAAGGGCAGGGGCATCGCGGTGCTGCCGGTGTTCCTCGCCGAGCAGGAATTAAAGAGCGGTGCGCTGGTCACCGCGCTCGACGGCTACAAGACGCCGCAGCTCACGCTTTATGCCATCTACGCGCCGACGCGGCATTTGTCGGTGAAGGTGCGGCTGTTCATCGACTTCCTGGTCGAGCGCATGCGCTGACGCGCGCGGTCAGATATCGCGGCGCACGCCGCCATCGAGCTCGACGGCCGCGCCGTTGAGATAGCCGGCCTGGCCGGACACCACGAAGGCGACCAGATTGCCGACTTCCTCCGGCCGGCCGAAGCGCGTCGTGCCCCGCGCCGCGAGCAGGGCTTGCGCCGCTTCGTCCTGCGACTTGCCGGTCCGTTCCATCTCGACGCGCAAGGCGTTCCTGAGCCGGTCGGTCATGAAGTAGCCGGGATTGATGGCGTTGACCCGGACGCCGTCGCGGATGCCGATCTCGGCCAAAGCCTTGGTGAAGTTCAGCAGCGCCGAATTGACCGAACCGCCGATGGTGAAGTCGGCGGCCGGCATGCGCGCGCCGAGGCCGGCGATGTTGACGATGGAGCCGCCGCTTTTCTTCAGCGCCGGCCATAGTGCTTTGCTCAGATGCACCGCGCCGAAGAGTTTTAGCGCAAAGCCGCTCGTCCAATCATCGGCGGTGAGTTGGAAGAAGTCGCCGCGCTTGGTCGCGCCGGCGCAATTGACCAGGACATCGACGCTGTCGAGCGTCGCCAGCGCGGCCTGCGCCGCTTTCGCCAGGGCTTCCGGCGAGGCGAGGTCGGCGGCATGAACGTCGACTGTCACGCCGAAACGGCGTGTCAGGTCGGCGGCGACCTCGTCGAGCCTTGCGCGGTCGCGTGCGATGAGAAACAGCCGCATGCCCTCGCGCGCCAGAGCTGCGGCGATCGCGGCGCCGAGGCCGCGGCTCGCGCCGGTCACGATCGCCGCCTTGCCGGCCAAGCCGAGATCCATGGATTGGGCTCCTCTTTTACGGCTGCGCCGCCAATCGTTCATGCCCCGCGCGCAGGGGCAACCTGCATTATTGTATGACGGTAGGATTGACCGACGCTAGTGGTAGCCATAGACTTTTCGCCACCAATTGTTCCGACGGGCAGTTCTCGAGCGGAACGATAAAAAAGAATCGGGAGGAAACCATGAAGATCACGAAACGGAAGTTTCTTGGCGTCGCGCTGCCTTCCCTTGTTCTCGCGACGTCGGGCTTTCGCGCCTGGGGCCAGAGCAAGCTCGGCAACCCGGCCTGGAATTACGATCTGGTGATTGGTGGCGGTTCGGCCACCGGCAATTCTCGGATCTTCGCCTCGGCGATCGGCAAGGTGATCACAGAGAATGTCCAGGGCGTTCGCGCCAGCGGCGGCGTGTCGCCGGGTTACGACGCGGAAAGCGCCATGCATGTGCATGACGGCACCTTCGTCGGTGGCGTTGGCACGCCGCTGATCATCCAGAATGCGATTGCCGGCAAGCCGCCGTTTCCCTCGGGCGGAATCGATCTCAGATTCTGGTTCTCGCACAATGAGATCCCGCTCAATCTGTTCGCCCGTGGCGAAACGGGCTTTTCCCAGATCTCGCAATTGAAGGGGGCGACGGTCGGCCTCGCGCCCGATGGCACGTCGAACTACCTGTTGTCGAAGATCGTGTTCGAGGCCAACGGCGTGCCCATGAGCTCGCTGAAGGTCCGCTACATGGATACGTCGAAGGCCATCGAGCAGTTGCAGAACGGCAATATCGACGCGATGTCCTACGTGCGCGACTACTCGGGCGCAATTCTGGAGCTGACGGGCGCGCGAAAGGTGACGCTGCTTCAGCCGTCGCAGGAATCGCTGGCCAAGATCAAACAGGGTGTCGAGTGGGCCGGACCGGTGAACTGGCCGCTGAAGGATCGGTATCCGCAAATGAACGTGCCGGAACCCGGTCTCGCTTTCGTCTCTCCCGAGTTCATGTTCCTCTCAGGCAAGCTTCCCAACGACCTGGTCTACGCGATGACGCGGGCGGTATGGGAGCATGTCAACGTGCTCCAGGAGTCGACCAACGTTTACAAGCACGTCAATCTGAAAGACGCGCTGAAGCGTGTGCCCATCCCGCCGCATCCCGGCGCCATGGTCTATTACAAGGAACAGAACGTTCCTGGCTGGGAAAAGTACGCAAGCCTTGTACCCAAAGGATAAGGCATCGAGCTGTTCGTTTGCGGCAGTGCGTGGCCAGAGGCATGGGCGCTCGCGCCCATGCCTGAATATTTGAAAACCGGGGCGGCTGGAATGTCGACGACAAATACAGAGCAGGGCCTGAAGCACGACGATGAGGCCGTGGGAGTTGTCCCTCAGGTTGGTCCTGCCACTGTGGACCCGAGCACAAAGGGGCCGATTTGGCGGGTGGTCACGGGTGTTCTGTCGCTGGCGCTGTTCGTCTACCCGATCTATGCGGGGCTGTTCGGCGGCCCGCCCGCGATCGTGTTCATGTCGACCTATCTGCTGATCGTCATGGCGCTGACCGCTTTTCTGCTTCCCTCGGGAATATTCAAGCCTGGTTCGCCCGGCGAATGGGCGTTGAATCTTCTGCTGATCGCAGGCTGCGTCGCCGCGGTCTGGGTGGCGTATGACTGGCTGCGTTTCGCGCTGGTCTTCAAGCTGACTCCGCTGGAGAAGGCCGGCTGCATCGTTCTGCTGCTCGCTGCGATGGAGATGACCCGGCGCACGCCGACGAGCGCGATGAACTATGTGGCCATCGGCGCAATTATTTACGCGCTTTTCGGCAACTACCTGCCCAGCCTTCTCGGGCAGGCGGGGATGACGGTCGACCGGTTGCTGTGGAGCCAGGTGTTCACCACCGACGGGCTGTTCGGTGAGCCGTTGTCGATCGGTGCCACCTTTATCGGACTCTTTGTGTTCTTCGCGGCGTTCCTCGAGGCCAGCGGGGGCGCGCAGAAGTTCATGAATTTCACGATCGCGATTGCCGGACGGTTCCGCGGTGGATCGGCCAAGATCGCCATCCTGGCCAGCGCCATGATGGGCATGATGTCGGGTTCGTCGGTGACCAATATTGTCACCACCGGCGTCATCACCATCCCGATGATGAAGCGGGTCGGTTACAAGCCGGAAACGGCCGCCGGCGTCGAAGCCACCGCGTCGCTCGGCAGCCAGATCACGCCGCCCATCCTGGGCGCGACCGCGTTTCTCATGAGCGAGATCACCGGCTATCCGATGATCCAGATCATGGCGCTGACCATCATCCCCTGCATCCTGTTCTATTTCTGCATCTTCATGCAGGTGCACCTGGCCTCGATCAAATTGAATATTGGCGCGCTTGATCCGGCTGATATTCCGCCGCTGGGCCGGTCCGCTTTCGAAGTGCTTCCGTTCTTTATTCCGATCGGAGCGCTGGTCGTACTGCTCTATATGAGATACTCGACCAGTTACGCGGTGTCCGTCGCCATTCTCGTCTTCTTCGTGGTCTGCATGGTGTTCCCCGAGACCCGGCGGAATTTCCTTCGCAATTTCATGAAGGGGCTGCGCGAAGGCGCGGCCACCTGCATACCTCTCGTCGGATCGCTTGCCACGGCCGGCATGATCGTCGGCGTGCTGACGATGACCGGCCTCGGCGACCGCTTGTCCTATCTGATCGAGATGGTTTCCGGAAACAACATTCATGTCATGATAGTCATGACCGCGGTCATCTGCCTGCTGCTCGGCACCGGTATGGTGACGGTCGGCGACTATGTGCTCGTGGCTGTGACGGTCGTGCCGCTGATGGTGAACTTGGGCATCGAGCTTATCGTCGCGCACATGTTCATCTTCTACCTGGCAGTAATGAGTGCCATCAGTCCGCCGGTGATGGTCGGTGTCTTCGCCGCTGCATCGATCGCCAAATCCGATCCGATGAAGACGGCGTGGCAGGCTCTTCGTTTTTCGGTCGTGGGCTTCCTGGTGCCGTTCATCTTCATCTACAACCCGGCGATCCTTATGGTGCACGGCGTCACGCTCGAAGGATTGTTCGTGCTCGGTTCGACCTTGCTGGGGATTATCGCGCTGTCCATCGGCTTCGAGCGATTCTCATTCTACCGAACCATATCGCGGCCCTTGGCGGCGCTCTATCTCGTCGTCGCGTTCGTGACCCTGATGCCGACGACGACGGCCAGTGCCATTGGCATGGTCTGCCTTGCGGCGCTGCTGACGTGGGAGTGGCTGCGCCGCCCGGCGCGAGCCCTGGCTTGATCCCGACCCCGCGGCACCGAAAGGCAGATTTCAACGTTACGACACTTGAACATATCCTAGCGGCCCAGCAGGAGTATCCTGCCGGGACGTCAACACGCGCGCAAGAAATGGACCTTTGATGAGTAACGACCAGCCCCTCGCTCTGCAACTCGCCCAGTTCGCGACCGAGACGCAAGCGTCCAGCCTGCCGGCGGAATCGCTCGAACGCGCCAAGATGAGTCTCGCAAGCACCGTGGCGAGCACCGCGATGGGGCAGGACATCAAGTCTGCGCGCATCATCCGTGATCTCGATCTCGTCAATGGCGGCACGCCCGACGCCACGCTCTGGTTCGTCGGCAAGAAGCTGCCGACCGTCGCGGCGGCACGCGTCAACGCCGTGGCCAGCGATGCGGCGGCGAGCGACGACAGCGACCTGCGCAGCATCGCGCATATCGGCACCATCGTGTCGACTGTTTCGGTGGCGCTCGGCGAGAAGCTCGGCGCGTCCGGCACCGACATGCTGGCGGCGATGGTGCTCGGCTATGAAATCGCCGGCCGCATCGACGAGGCGCTGACGCCGGGCCGCATGCAGCGCGGCTTCCATGGCTCCGTCTCGACCGTGTTCGGCGGCACGGTCGCCGCCGGCCGTCTGCTTGGACTGAACACCGTGCAGATGGGTCATGCCATTGCGCTCGCCGCGACCTCGATCGGCGGCATGGCGATTTCGGCCGACACGAGCTGCGGTCGCGAATATCACGCCGGCTGCTCGGCGGCCGCGGGTTTGCAGGCGGCCCTGGCCGCGCAAGCGGGCTTCGAGGGCGAACTCGGCGTGCTCGATCTGCCGCGCGGGTTTCTTTCCGCGATGAACGGGCAGGCGTTCGAGGACATCACGCGGGATCTCGGCGCCTCCTGGGACATCGTCACCGACATGGCGATCAAGCTGATGCCGGGCGCGCATCCGTTTCACGCCACGGCCGAAGCGGCGTCCGACGCCGCGCGTCTCGGCAAGGTCGATCCGCGCGAGGTCGAGAAGATCATGATCTCGTCGTCGGTGCAGTGGACCAAGTTCAAGGGCGAACCGCATCCGCGCAATCTCGTCGATGCGGCGCACAGCCTCTATTACTTTGTCGCTGCATCGATCGCCGACGGCCGCTTCAGCTGGGAGCACATGACGACGGAGAAGATGGCCGATCCCGTTATCGCCGCGCTGCAGGACAAGGTGACGTTCGATCCGAACCCGGCGCCGTTGCCGGATCGTTTCCCGCATCGCCACGGCGGCACCGTCATCATCACCATGAAGAACGGGCAGGAGTTCCGCAGCACCTGCAAGGCGCCGCGCGGCTCGGGCCCGCGCGGAGTCGAATGGAGCGATGTCGAGGACAAGTATCGCGCGCTGGTGCCGCTGTCCGGTCTGGCCGCCGACCGCATTGAGAAGAGTCTGGCGCTGATCCGCGGTTTCGACAAAGGCGCGCCGGCGGCGCAGCTCACCTCCACGCTCAGTCTCGCGTGAGCCGCGTCAAGCGGTCGGGCGGGTGAAGACGTAAGCCAGCCCTGTCAGCATCAGCGCCGCCACTGCCGTCGCCGACAGCCAGCCCGGCTCGCTGCCGAACCAGAAGATGATGAAGCCGGCGCTGATGCCGGCCAGCGACATCAGCTTGCCGCGCCATGGAATGGCGCCACTCTCGCGCCAGGCCCGCAAGGTTGGGCCGAAGCGCGGATGATTGAGTAGCCAGGCCTCGAGGCGGGGCGAAGAGCGCGCAAAGCAGGCCGCCGCCAGAATGAGGAACGGCGTCGTCGGCAGAACGGGCAGGAAAGCGCCGGCGAAACCAAGGCCGAAAAAGAGCACTCCCAAAGCCAGGTAGATCTGACGCATCGCCTCGAACGCCTTTCGCAACTGGCATCCATATGGCCGTGGCCGCCGCCCATGACAACGCGAAACGTGGTGCCGCGTTGCGCGCATTTTCATGCATGGCACGCAATTGGGGCGGAAGCGGCGCGGGATTCGTCGTCGAAAGCCTTCCCCCGGCAATTATTTTAGGGTTAAAATATCTCCCGGTACCATTGTTTCGGACAAGGTTGGGTCTCATGAAAATCGCGGTTCTGGGTGGCGGCAACGGCTCTTACGCGGCGGCCGTCGACATGTCGGAAGCAGGGCACGAGGTCCGCTTCTGGCGGCGCGACGCGGCGGCGCTGGCCCCCGTGCTGGAAAGCGGCACGATCACGGTGCGCGACTTCAAGGGTGTGCGCGACGTCAAGATCGCCAAGCCGACGACGGACCTTGGCGAAGCGGTGCGCGGCGCCGAGCTGATCGTCGCGCCGGTGCCGGCCTTCGCGCAGGAGGATCTGGCGGCGGCGCTGGCGCCGCATCTGACCGACGGGCAGGTGATCTATCTGCCGCCGGGCACCTTCGGCTCCTATTTGATGATGAAGGTGTTGCGCGCCAAAGGCTGCAAGGCCGACGTTGCCATCGCCGAAACCGGTACCTTGCCGTGGCTGACGCGCAAGCGCGGGCCGAACGAAGTCGCCATCACGACGCGCGCCACGCGGCTGCCGACCGGCGTGTTTCCGGCGCGGCTCACCGACAAGGCGATCAAGGTGATTTCCGCGGCATTCCCCGGCGCGATCGAGCCGGTGGAGGACGCGCTGTCCGGCGCGCTGATGAATGCCGGGCCGATCATCCATCCGCCGCTGATCATCATGAGCGCGGCGCCGATCGAGCATTTCCCGCGCTGGGACATTCACAAGGAAGGCACGCAGCCCTCGGTGCGGCGCGTGCATGACGCGCTCGACGCGGAACGCATCGCGCTGCGCGAGGCGCTCGGCTACAAGGCGCCGCATTTTCCGCTGGCCGATCACTACAAGACGTCGAACTGGATGTACGGCCAGCTCGCGCATGACAAGCTGGTCGATTCCGGCGACTGGCACGAGCATCTCGACCTCAAGACGCATCGTTATTTGCAGGAAGATGTCGGCATGGGCCTCGCGCTGATCGTTTCGCTCGGCGAATGGGCGAGTGTGCCGACGCCGGTGGCGGCCGGGCTTCTCGCCATCGCCGGCGCGGCGAGCGGCAACGACTTCCGCAAGACTGGCCGCACCATGGAGACGCTCGGGCTCGCCGGCGAGACCCGCGAGAGCCTGTCGGCCATGCTCGGAAAGGGCATCTGATGAGCGCGCCGGTGATCGCCTGCGTCGGCGCCGGCCGCATGGGTCGCGGCATCGCTCATGCCTTCGCCTATGCCGGGCATGACGTCCGGCTGATCGACGGCAAGCCGCGCGACAAGGACGGGCAGAAGCGTCTGTTCGCCGATTGTGACCGGGAAATCCGCGCCTCACTCAAGTCGGTGGCGGATATCGGCGGCTTCGATGCGGCCGATATTGATCCGATCATGGCGCGCGTGTCCTATTACGGCTTCGACGAGATCGGCGCCGGTCTCGACGGCGTGCGCATCATTTTCGAGGCGGTGCCGGAGACGGTGGAGGCCAAGAGCGAGGCCTTTGCCGTGATCGACCGCGTCGCAGCAAAGGACGCCATCATCGCCTCGACCACCTCGACTTTTCTCTCGACCGAACTGTCGGGCTACAGCCGGCGGCCGAGCCACTTCCTCAACGCGCACTGGCTCAACCCGGCTTTCATCGTGCCGCTGATCGAGCTGAGCGCCACCGACGACACCGATCGCGGCGTGATGGCCGAATTCAAGGCGGTGCTGGAATCGATCGGCAAGGTGCCGGTCGAGTGCAAGGCTTCGCCCGGCTACATCGTGCCGCGCATCCAGGCGCTGGCCATGAACGAGGCGGCGCGGCTGGTGGAGGAGGGCGTCGCTTCCGCCGAGGATATCGACAAGGCGGTGAAATACGGCTTCGGCTTCCGCTTCGCCATTCTCGGCCTGCTCGAATTCATCGACTGGGGCGGCGGCGACATCCTGTTCTATGCCAGTCGCTACATGACCGATGCGATGAAGAGCGATCGCTTCGAGGCGCCGCAGATCGTCAAGGATAACATGGCGGCGGGCCGCAACGGCCTGCGCGACGGCAAGGGCTTCTACGATTTCTCGACGATGGACGTGCCGGCCTATCGCCGCGAGCGGCTGGCGGCTTTCCTCAAGGCGCTGGATCAGATGGGGCTGGCGAAGCCGCCGGTGGTCAGGCGCTAGCGGTGGCCCGGAGCGCCACCTTGTCGATCTTGCCGACGCTGGTCTTGGGGATGGCGCCGCTGGTGTCGATGCGGGCCGGCACCTTGTATTTGGTCAGCCGCTCCTTGAGATAATTGAGCAGGCTGTCGGCATCGGCGGTGGCATCGTCTTTCAGCGTCACATAGGCGTGCAAGGCTTCGCCGCGATAGCTGTCGGCAACGCCGATGACAGCCGCTTCGACGACGTCGGGATGTTGGCAGAGCACTTCCTCGATCTCGCGCGGATAGACATTGAAGCCGCCGACGATGACCATGTCCTTCTTGCGGTCGCGGATGAAGAGATAGCCATCCTCGTCGAAGGCGCCGATGTCTCCGGTGTAGAGCCAGCCGTCGCGCAGCGCGGCGGCGGTTTCCTCCGGCCGGTTGCGATAGCCGCTCATGATCTGCGGCCCGCGGGCGCACACTTCGCCAGCTTGCCCTATCGCAAGCACTTGCGTGCCGGTCTCGACATCGACGATCTGAACCTCGGTCCACGGCAGCACCGTTCCGACCGAGCCGACCTTGCGCCGGCCGTGACGCGGATTGTAGGTCAGCACCGGGCCGGCTTCGGTCTGGCCGTAGCCTTCACAAATGCCGCAGCCGGTCGCGTCCTCCCAGCGCCTCAAGGTTTCGACCGGCAGCGCCGAGGCGCCAGAGAAACACAGCTTTAGCGACGAGAAGTCGGTGCGCGCGAAATCGGCGTGGCCCATCAGGCCGGTGAACAGGGTCGGGCTGCCGGCGAAGAGCGTGATGCGCTCGCGGGCGATCAGGTCGAGCACGTCCTTAGGGTGATAGCGCGGCAGCAGCACCAGGGTGCCGCGGCAATGGCTCGCCAGATGCAGACCCATGGCCATGGCGTAGGAGTGATAAAGCGGCGTCACGGCAAGGATGCGCTCGCCGTCCTCGCTCGGCAGCAGGGCGTCACGCTGCGCCACGTTGGTGGCGACGGCGCGATGCGTGAGATTGACGCCCTTGGCGCGGCCGGTGGTGCCGCCGGTATATTGCAGCAGGCCCAGGCTGTCGGGATCGGGGAAGGTGTCGATGGCGCAATGGGCGCCGCGCCAGGCGGTGAGGCGTTTGTCGCCGCCCACGGCGATGAGGCGCTCGATGCCGATGCGCGCGGCAAGCGCACGCACCATGCCTTCGAGCGCGCCGTCGAAGACAATGAGCGCGGGATCGGCATCGCTCAGGATCGGGTCGAGTTCATGCGCGGTATAGGCGGGGTTCAGCGGCACGAGTTGCGCGCCCGTTGCGGCGACGGCGTAAATGGCGATGGCGGTGTCGATCGAATTCGCCATCACCACCGCGATGCGCGACTGCGCCACGCCGGGGCCGATGGCGGCGGACAGCTCAGCGGCAAAGCTCGCAACGCAGGATGCGTATTCGCGATAGCTCAGCGTCTCATCGCCGCAGCGCAGGGCGTCGCGATCCGGCGCCGCCGCCGCGGCTGCCGCCAGCATATGCACGACAGTAGGGAAGGGCGCGGCGGTCACGGGATCAGCGCTTCCGGTCGGTGACGGACAGGACGACAGCCATGGCGGTGTCGCCGGCGGCGCAGCCCTGGAACAGGCCGAGGCCGCCGCCGCGCAGCACCAGTTCCTCGATCAGCTCGATGACGCCGCGCACGCCGGTGGGGCCCTGTGGGTGGCCCCAGACCAGCGAGCAGCCGTATTTGTTCATGCCCATGACATCGAGATTGAAATGGCGGGCGAAGACGATGTCGTTGATGACGAAGGGATTGTGCGATTTGATCGCGGCGAGGTCGGACGCGGCA
>Ga0180223_1001387_pt1 | contig 18934 bp, 20 predicted proteins | sample eDN5th30CKraftOP_FD_151337 | JGI IMG/M metagenome (GOLD analysis project Ga0180223, IMG submission 151337) | Enriched Organic Plus compost microbial communities from Emeryville, California, USA - eDNA 5th pass 30_C Kraft OP (version 2) (version 2) ...
AGCGAGGCGCCCGCGAAGGGAGCGCGCAGGCGCGCACGAGCGGGACGACGCGGTGTGAGGCGCGCAGGCGCCGAACCGGCCGACCGACCGGATTTGCCCGGCCCACACACCCTGTGGCCGTGTTAGAGCAAAAAAGCATAACCGCTCAGGACACCCTGTGGCCGTGTCAGAAACGAACGACACGTAACGCACCCACACCCCGTGGCCGTGTGAGAACACGCCAGCCGCCAACGCCAGAAAAACTTCATGGCCGCAACGCGTTCAACGCGAACTCCACGACATGCCTGCGCCGCTGCGCCAATGCGCGCTTCGAGCCTAGCGACTTGCCGAAAATGGCCGACAGCGTATGGTTGTTCGAGAAAAAGAAATAAGAAATCCCCGCGATCGAGATATAAAGATTGATCGCGTCGAAATCGCTGCGGAACACGCCTTGCTGCGCGCCGCGCTCCAGCGTCGCCTGCAGCGTCTCGATGAAAGGCGAATGCATCTTGCGCAGCGTGGCGGACGCCAGCACATGGCGGCCCATGTTGCGGTTCTCGTCCGTCAGCAGCGCAATGAACTGCGGGTGCTCGGCCAGATAGTCGAACGAAAACGCCACCAGTTGCGACATGGCTTCCTGCGGATCCAGCGCGCCCAGCGAAAGCTTCTTTTCCTTTTCGCGGATCTCGGTGTAGACCGTTTCCAGCGCCACCAGGTACAGCCCCTGCTTATTGTCGAAGTAGTGGTAGACCAACTGCTTGTTGACCCCCGCCGAACGCGCGATCTCGTCCACGCGGGCGCCAGCGAAGCCATTGCGCGAAAACTCCTGGATGGCGGCGTCGATCAGCGCCTGGCGGGTGGCGGCGGCATCGCGCTTGCCGGCGGCAGGCGCGGAACGTGCGGGGCGTGCGGGCATGGGGAAAGCGCTAATGTCGTGTTGTTGTATGTCAACCAAACAGTTGGTAATATGAATTATACCTTTGCATACCGGAGCGAAACGATGCGAACACCACTGTCTGCCGTTCTACCCGTTCTTGGCGCCGCGCTGTTCGCCGCCGCAGGCAGCTCCGCCATGGCAGCCGAGTCCATGCGGTTGATGCTGAACTGGACGCCCACGGCGGACCATTCGCCCATCTACTACGCAAAGGCCCAGGGCTGGTACGAAAAAGAGGGTATCGATCTTACCATTGAAGCCGGCAAGGGCTCAGCTCTGTCGGCCCAGCGGGTGGGGGCCAACGGCGCCAACCTGGGCATCTCCGACCTGCCCACCGCCATGCAGGCGATCGGCAAGGGGGCCGACCTGAAAGCCATCATGGTCATCTACGCCAACAGCCCGCAAGGCTTCTACTGGCTGAAGTCGTCGGGCATCAAAGGCCCCAAGGACTTTCCCGACCATAAAATCGGCAATCCGCCCGGCGACGCCGCGCGCCTGATGTGGCCTGCCTTCGCCAAGAAAACCGGCATCGACGCGGCTGCAGTGCGCTTCGTCAACATCAGCCCGCAGGCCAAGGTGGGCGCGCTAAAGAGCAAGTCGGTGGACATCATCAGTGACTTCTACAATGAGCACGACCTGAAAGTGCGCGAGTTCGGCGACGACCTGGGTTTCGTGGCCTGGCGCGACATCGGGGTCAATGTCTACGGCAATTCGCTCATCGTCAACGGCCAGTATCTGAAAGACCATCCCGCGCAGGTCAAGAAATTCGTCGCCGTGACCCAGCGTGCCTACAGCGCCTGCGTCGCCGACTTCGAGCCCTGCCTGAAGGCTCTGCTGGACGGGGTAAGCGGCCTCAGCCCTGAAAACCAGCGCGACCAATGGAAGCGCATCAAGCAACTGATGCGCGACGACACCACGACCAGCGTGGCCCTGGGCGCCTTCAACGGCGAGCGCATCAAGGACGACTACCAGTTGGTCAAGACGCTGATCGGCCTGGACAAGGAATTCGACCCGGCTACCGTTTACACCAATGACTACCTGGATACGGGCGTGCGCATGACGGCGCAGTGAAGCGTGCGCTTCGCCGACGGCAAAAAGGGCGGTGCAATGTCCCCTGTTTGCTTGGCCTGACGCCATTACCAGATCGTCTGTACGTGGGGATAGGCTTGGATCTTCGCGTCCGCGGTTGCCAGCGGCGCACCGTAATGGCGGGCCGTGGCGACAATGAGGCGGTCGGCGGGGTCTTTGTGGAAATCGCCGGGCAATTCCACGGATTGCACGGCAATCGGGGCATCAATTGGCACAATGCTGACGGCGGGTAATTGGGCAGTTATGTCCAGCCATGTCGTGACGTCCATGGTCAGGGCCAATCGCCCCGTACGCACGAGCATGGCGATTTCCCAAGCGGAGATGGCCGAGACAATGATGCGGCCGTCTTCTCCTTCCGCCTCCAGGGCCTTCCTGGCCCGCCGCCCCAGTTGGCGGCCGCCTGAAACCCACCAGATCAGCGCGTGGGTATCCAGCGCGATCATTGCGCGGCGTCCCAATCCTCTTGGCCCACGGGTTCAAACGGAGCGTCGAAGTGGCTTACCGAGTCGTGCAGGACTTCGCGCGGGCTGCGGTCCAGTGGCTGGTAGCGCCGTATTTCGAGCGTAGGCTTGCCATGATCGGTCACGAGCACAGGTTTGCCGGTGGCCTCGACCTGACGGAAATATTCGAGCGCCCGGGCTTTGAACTCGGTCTTGGAAACCCTCTGGTTTTGCATGATGGGGTGCTCCCCGCATATAGGGCGGCTTGGAAACACTGCCGTTGTGGCCGTGGCCGCCACCGTCATATTGATTCAAGGCATTATAAAGCAAAATGACCATTTGAAATAGTCATTTCATGTCATGGCTGTCGCCAGGTCTGTATGCTTGTTGTTGGCTTTGCGGACGGCATAAGAATGGGGCTGGCGTGGCGGTCAGAACCTGGCCTTCACATAGGCCGACCCGCTGTGGGTGCTGCTGCCGTTGCCGAAGGCGCCGCCGTATTCCACCCCCAGCGCGCTCAGGCAAGAATGGTGGCGTGCTGGTGTGCTGTTTTCATATCCCCCGGACAATGTTCCTGTCTTGCAAACAACGACGCCAAATTGTTGGCAGAATTGTAATAATTAGATACTTTTGCAGTCCCTATAACATGGGTTTCTGTCGACGAGGCGGCGCTTGCGTAGGCGAGTATGAACGATTCTTGTCTTTGAACCGGCTCACCGGCGAGCCTGACCACAGGCATGCCGCGGTGCGGCATGCACAAAACCAGTCTGCTGGGTCGAAACCGGGTGGGTGTGTACAGGGAGTTCAACAATGAAGATCGGTGCTGGGCTTCATCCGGCCCATTCCAGGCCCCATGGCCGTCAGTGCGCGGCTCTGATGCGCGCTTGGTGGGGGGGATACGGCCTTAATCGGCCTCGTTGTGGGCGACGCCGCGGCGCACGACGATGGGCACGCCGCCCAGCTGCTTCTTGGAAACCCACTGGGCCAGGGAGGCGTCCAGGTAATCGGTGTGGCCCGGAAACCAGCGCGCCAGTTCGGTGGCCAGGCGGCGGCCTTCGTCGGCCGAGCCGCCCGTGCTGAGGTAGTTTTCCACGTCGCGCATGGATTGCAGCACCGCCTTGTGCTCGTTGGTGTGGCATTCGGTGGCGGGAAAGCTGGTGGTGTTCATCCAGTGCTCTTCCTGCGAGAAATGCTTTTCGCTGTGCACGATCAGCTTGCGCAGGTGTTCGACAATGGCTTCGTCGGGGGCCTGCAGCATGGCGCCCACGATGTCGACGAATTCGCGGTGGGTGTCGTCCATGGGGGGGTAGCCTACCAGGAAGGCGTCCGTCCAGGTCAGTTCGTCGGTGGTCATCATGGTGGTCTCGGGGGTGTCGTAAAGCCATGGCCCGCCCTGTGGGCGGACCGCTTGCACGCCTATCATAGCAAAGCTTCGCGCCTTTTACCCCTTACGGCCGCAGGGCTGCCAAAGACGGAACGCACGCGATGCGTCACAATAAGCTTTTTGCTGTTCGCTTCTGGAAAGGCACCCATGACTCGCATCGTTCTCTTTGAAAACATCCATGCAAGCGCCCGCGAAGTATTCGAAGCCGCGGGATTCGACGACATCGTCACCCATGCTTCGGCGCTGCCGCCCGACGCTTTGCGCGAGGCCATGCGCGGCGCGCACCTGGTGGGCATCCGTTCCCGCACCCACCTGGACGGCCAGCTTCTGGCCGACCTGCCCGAGCTGCGGGCCATCGGCTGCTTCTGCATCGGCACCAACCAGGTGGACCTGGACGCGGCCATGATGCATGGCATGCCTGTTTTCAATGCGCCGTTTTCCAATACGCGCTCGGTGGCCGAAATGGTGCTCGCCGAAGCCATCCTGCTGCTGCGGCGCATCCCCGAGAAAAACGACCGCGTGCATCACGGCCACTGGGACAAGACCGCCGAGGGCGCGTTCGAGGCGCGCGGCAAGACGCTGGGCATCATCGGCTATGGCAACATCGGCTCGCAGGTGGGCACGCTGGCCGAGGCCGTGGGCATGAGCGTGGTGTTCTACGACATCGAGGCCAAGCTGCCGCTGGGCAATGCCCGTGCCTGCACCACGCTCAAGCAGCTGCTGGGGCAGGCCGACGTGGTTACCCTGCATGTGCCGGGCGGACGCGGCACGCGCAACATCATCGATGCCGATGCGCTGGCGGCCATGCAAAAAGGCGCCATCCTCATCAATGCCTCGCGCGGCACGGTGGTCGACATCGAGGCCCTGCGCGACGCGCTGCAGGCCGGGCATCTGTCAGGCGCGGCCATCGATGTCTTCCCCACCGAGCCCAAGGGTGTGAACGAGCCGCTGGACAGCCCGCTGATCGGCATGCGCAACGTCATCCTGACGCCGCACATCGGCGGCAGCACCCAGGAATCACAAGAGAACATCGGCCGCGAAGTAGCCGAGAAACTCGTGCGCTTCGCCCTAAGCGGCACCACCAAGGGCGCGGTCAATTTCCCCGAGATCCCCTACCAGGAGCCAGCCGGCGCGGCGCGCATACTGCATGTGCACCGCAACCTGCCGGGCGCCATGGGCACGCTCAGCAGCCTGATGGCCGAGCACGGCCTGAACATCGTCAGCCAGCAGCTGCAGACGCATGGACAAATAGGCTATGTGGTGTCCGACGTCGAAGGCAAGGTGGACGACACCGTCATGGCCGACCTGCGCGCCCACCCCATCACGGTCCGCTGCGACCTGGTAGTCTAGCGGCGGCCTGACGCCGGGCCTCGCTCACCGCGCGCCCGCCGTCCCGCGCCTAGCGCCAGGTCACCGCGCGCCCGCCGTCCCGCGCCTAGCGCCAGGGACACCACGTATTCGTCTGCCGCGGCCCGCCCTTGCGGCGCGTCGCCGCCGGGCAGGATGTCCGCCAGGGTGTGGCCGTCCAGGTGCGCCATGAATTGCCCCAGGGCCCCCGCGATCACGCCCGCGAGCCGGCAGTGGCCGCTCAGCGTGCAGGCATCCTGCGGACCCAGGCATTCCACCAGCGCCAGGTCGCTTTCGGTGTCGCGCAGCACCGCGCCCAGGCCGATCTGCTCTGGCGGCATGGCCAGGCGCATGCCGCCGTGCTTGCCGCGCACGGTCTGCAGCCAGCCGCGCTGGGCCAGGCGGTGGGTGACTTTCATCAGATGCGGCTCCGAAATACCGTGGGTCCTGGCGATTTCGGCGATGGTGCACAGGCGGCCGGGGCGGCTGCCCACGTACATCAGCAGCCGCATGGCGTAGTCGGAATGCTGGGTCAGCTTCATGGCCGGGGCCGCAGCAGCATGGGCACGAAGCGCCACAGGTACAGCGCGAAGGCGGCCGTCCAGGCCGCGGTCGCGCCGTGCAGCAGCGCCAGTGAGGCGGAAGAAGGCCACAGGGCGGCCAGGCGCAGCGCCACGGCGGCCAGCACCAGTGCATAGCTGGCGACCATGCTGCGGTCCAGCGCCAGGGGACGTCCCAGGTGGCCCAGCGCGGTGCGGGTGACCATGCCGATGATCAGCACGGCAAAGCCGCCCATGCCGATGACATGCGCGTGGACGGCGGCTCGGGCGGAAGCGGCGCCGTCCAGGCCCGCCAGATGGGCCGCCGCCAGCAGCAGGCCGGCGCCCATGGCGGCGTAGCCCGCGTACAGTATCCACAGAATGGGCCGGCCCGCGACGGCCGCAGGCTTCCATCGCGCCACCTGGTACAGGCTGACGAGGCCGGTCAGCGCCAGGGCGGCCGCCATGGGCCCGGGCTGTCCCAGCAGCCCTAGCGCGATGGCCAGCACGCTCAGCGCCATCTGCGCCTGGCCGCTGCGTGTCAGCATGGGCACGTCCAGGCCGGGCAGGGCGCGCATGGCAAAGAAAGGGATGACGCGCCGCGCGATCAGCAGGGCGACGACGGCCATGCAGATCAGCCCCAGTTCGAAATGCCGCATCAGGGCCGTGTAGTCGCCTTGCGACGCCGCGCGCAGGTAGAGCGCGTTGGCGATGCCCAGGCCGGCCGCCAGCAACGGCAGGCCGTAGTTGCGGCGGCTTTTCGCCTGGACGATGACGCGCAGCAGGGCGGCGGCGCCAAGCAGGAAGAAAGTGGTTTCGGCGATGCAGGCGACGGCGAAGGCCGCCGCGCCGCCGGCCAGGTAGCCCGCCCGGGCCACTGCCCACAGCAGGCACAGGGCGCCCAGGGCCGGGCCCTGCAAAGGATTGATGCCGGTCCAGGTGGCGCTGGCGGTCAGAAGAAAGCCCATGGCGATGGTGGCCACGAAACCCCACAGCATTTCGTGCGCATGCCAGGCCACGCCCTGCAGCGGCGCGGAAAGCCATTGCGGCGCGAACACCCAGATACAGACCGACAGCGCGGCCCAGGCGCAGCCGGCCGGATACAGCGGCCGAAAGCCCAGGCTCAGGAAAGCCCGCCACTGAGGAGCGCTTTCCGGCGCGCGGCGGGGTTCGCGGATGGGCGCGGCACCGCCCGGAGCCGTCCTAGGCATGATGGATGTCGGTGGGGGCGTCCAGCGGCCTGCTGTGCAACTGGTAGCCATACCACAGGCTGCGGGCGATGCGATGCGCGAACTCTTCGGCGCGTTCGGCGAAGCGGCGGTTGGGCAGCGTCAGCGCGGTTTCGTGGAACAGCGCCAGCCACTGCTGAAAGAACTCGGCGCGCAGCCCCGGCAGGGCGATGTGCACCGGCATGGGCGTGCCGCTGTATGTGCCGGTGCCGCGCATCAGCGATGACCAGAAACTGGCCATGCGCTGCAGGTGGGCGTCCCAGTCGCGCACATGGGTGTCGAAAATGGGGCCCAACTGGGCATCGGCGCGCACGCGGCCGTAGAAGTCATGCACCAGGGCGGTGATTTCTTCGTCGGTGCAGAGGTCTTCTCGGGGGATCATGCGGGGCTCGGCAGGCAGTTCAAGAAAGATATATTTTCAATATATCTTAATCCCTGTCCATCGCAAGCGTCAACGGCCGGGAAAGCGACCGCCGCGCCCATGCCGCATTTGCCGGCTTCGGCCGCGCCTGCCATGGTGGCGGCCGGCGGGGGCGCTGCCTACGGTCTGCGGCGAAACGCCCAGAAGCGGCCCAGAACGAATGTAAAGGCGGCGATGGCAAGCAGGATGAGCGCCAGCAGCACGTCATAGCGCAGCGGGGTGGCATGCAGCAGATAGGCATAGGCGGCTTCATTGACCGCGAAGCCCAGCGCCGACACGGCAAAGAAGCGCAGCGCCGCCCTGGCCAGCGGCGCGCGCTGGTGCCGGAAGGTAAGCAGGTAATGGCCGGCGAACGACACGCAAAAGGCCGCCAGCCATCCGGCCACGTTGGCCAATAGCGGCGGCTGGCCCAGCAGCCGCACCGCCAGCACCGCCGCCAGCCAATGGGTGGCAGCCGCCGCGCAGCCCACGGCGATGAAGCAGCCCAGTTGCCGCAGCAGTTTTTCCATGTCCTGTTTTCCAGAAGGCTTTCGTGAACGCGAGCAATAAAAAACACCTGACCGGTTGCCCGCGGGGCCGCAGATCGGCTTTTCGCCGGCACGCGCATCCGGACCGGCCTGCATCCGGGCTTCACCGAGGCCATGGGCCAGCCGGGATTGTATCTGCCGTTGACGGCGCTGATGCGCCACCCCGCGGCCCGGGCCGATGCCGGCGATGCCCTGGGTGCGCGGCGGGCGGCCGAGTCCGGCGTACCGGCCGGCGACGACGCCGGCCGGTGGCTATGCGAAAATGCCTTGTTGCTGGACGCAGGGCTCCGCCCGCGCCAGATTTCGCCGCCTGTGCGCGGCAGCGCCCATTCAGGAGAAAGACATGGCCATTCCCATCAATCCGCTCAGCGACGACTTTGCCGTGGCGCCGCAGCTGTCCGCCCAGGACATGGCCGCCGTGGCCGAGGCGGGCTTCAAAAGCGTCATCATCAACCGTCCTGACTTCGAGGGCGGCCCCGACCAGCCCGCATCCGCCGACGTGATGGCCGCCGCGCAGGCCGCGGGTCTTCGGGTCGAGTACCAGCCTGTGGTCAGCGGCGCCATGACGGCCGACGACGTGGCGCGTTTCGGCCAACTGCTGCAGGAACTGCCCGGGCCCGTCCTGGCCTATTGCCGCAGCGGCTCGCGCTGCACCACGCTGTACCGCGCAGCCAAAGGCGCTTGATATAACGCAAGGTCCCGCGCATTTACCGGTTTTATTTTGCGGGCATTGTGCTTTAGCATAGAGGCATCTTCCAACCGAGGGAAACTGCAATGTTCAAGAAAATACTCATTCCTACCGATGGTTCGACGCTGGCCGCCCAGGCGGCCAACAAGGGTGTTTGCCTGGCCCGGCAAATCGGCGCCGAAGTCGTCGCGTTGTATGTTACCCAGCCCTTCGCGGCCACGGTTGGCTTCGACGGCATGGCGGCAGCTTACGCCATTACCGACGAGGACTACGAAAAAACCGCCGCCGAGCAGGCCCAGAAATACCTGAAGGCCGTGCTCGACCGCGCGGAGACCGCCGGCGTCAAGGCCACCAGCGAAACGGTGTCCAATTTCAATGTGGCCGACGGCATCGTCCAGGCCGCCGCCGACCATGGCTGCGATCTCATCTTCATCGGCAGCCATGGCCGCAGCGGCCTGTCGCGGCTGCTGCTGGGCAGCGTCACCGTCAAGGTGCTGGGCCTGGCCAAGACCGCGGTGCTGGTCTATCGGGTCAAGGAACCCACCGAATAATAAAAAAACGGCGTGCCTGCATCGCAGGCGCGCCGCGCGCCGCCGGGCTTGCCGGCGGCATCGGGTTGCATTGTCTACACCCGGCCCTTTGGGGTCAGCCTTTCGGTGTTGTTCGCAATGGCTTCCAGCGCCATGGGATGCAGCGTCGCGTCGTCCAGGCGCCCCGAGGGGTTTTCCCTCAAGAATTCCAGCATTGCCGTGCGCATGCGCGGCGCCCAGAACTTTTGGATATGGTTGGTGATGCCTTCCAGCGCTTCGGCGCGGTCGGGCATGGCCTCGAAGAAGCTGCCTATGCGGTTGGCGAGCTGGATCAGGTGCTTGATGTTGTTCATGGTGAGTCTGCTGCGGAAACAAGAAATTCTGGGTGGGCGTATATGGTGAAGGCATGCTTGCGCGCGAAGCCCGCCAGCAGGATGTTGAGCTCGTCGGCCATGCGCACGGCGTAGGTGGTGGGCGCGGACACCGCAACCACCGCGGGCATGCCCGCGGCCGCGGCCTTTTGAACCATCTCGAAGCTGGCGCGGCTGGAAATTACCGCAAAGCCGCAACCGGTATCGGCGCCGCTGCGCAGCAGATGCCCGACCAGTTTGTCCATGGCGTTGTGGCGGCCCACGTCTTCGCGCACGCACAGGATGCGCCCCTGCGGGTCGGCCCAGCCGGCCGCATGGGTGGCGCCCGTGGCCAGGTGCAGCGGCTGCTGGGCGCGCAGCGCCTGCATGGCGGCCAGTATGGCCTGCTCGCCGATGAAGGGCGGGCGGCTGGCCACGGGCGGCAGCTGCCGCTGCACTTCGTCCAGGCTTTCCAGGCCGCACAGCCCGCAGCCGGTGCGTCCGGCCAGGCTGCGCCGGCGCAGCTTCAGCTGGTTCAGGCAGGCGCTGGCGATGGTCAGCTGCACCACGATGCCGTTGTCGCGCGGCGCGATCTCCACATCGTAGATGTCGCGGGCCGAGCGCACCACGCCTTCGGTGAACGAAAAACCGTAGGCGAAGTCCTCGAGGTCGCAGGGCGTGGCCAGCAGGGTGGCGTGGCCGATGCCATTGTATTCCAGCGCCACGGGGACTTCCTGGGCAAGCTGGTCGGATTCGGCAGCGCCGCGCATGCCTTCGCCGCGGCGGTGCACCGTGTGGGCGGCATGCCCGGCGGCGAGGCCGGGCGCCGCGAACGGCCCGTCTGGGGAAGGCATGGTCGACACTCGGGCTTCCTGGCGCTTGCGGCTGGGCCTGTGGCCTTAGACCGGCTCGGCCGCTTCGCGGTTGCGCTCGTGCAGCAGTTTGTGCTGGGTGTCGCTGAAGCGGGACCACTTGGCCTGCCAGTCGGAAGGCTGGGTGACGCGCCGCGCCTGCACCGCCGTGACCTTGTATTCGGGGCAGTCGGTGGCCCAGTCCGAGCTGTCGGTGGTGACCACGTTGGCCCCGGACTCGGGGAAGTGGAAGGTGGTGTACACCACGCCCGGCTGCACGCGTTCGGTGACCTCGGCCCGCAGCACGGTTTCGCCGACCCGGCTTTGCACCGCCACCCAGTCGCCCGTGCCGATGCCGCGGTCTTCGGCGTCCTGCGGGTGGATCTCGAGGCGGTCTTCGCTGTGCCAGGCGGTGTTGGGTGTGCGGCGGGTCTGCGCGCCCACGTTGTACTGGGACAGGATGCGGCCGGTGGTCAGCAGCAAGGGGAACTTGCGCGTGCTGCGCTCGTCGGAGGGCACGTACTTGGTGATCATGAAGCGGCCCTTGCCGCGCACGAATTCGTCCATGTGCATGATGGGCGTGCCCTCGGGCGCCTGCTCGTTGCAGGGCCACTGCAGGCTGCCCAGCTCGTCGATGCGCTTGAACGAGACGCCATGGAAGGTGGGCGTCAGGCGCGCGATCTCGTCCATGATCTCGCTGGGATGGCTGTAGTTCATGGGATAGCCCAGCGCATTGGACAGGGCGCAGGTGGCTTCCCAGTCGGCCAGGCCGCCCAGCGGCTCCATGACCTTGCGCACGCGCGAGATGCGGCGTTCGGCATTGGTGAAGGTGCCGTCTTTTTCGAGAAAGGACGAGCCCGGCAGGAACACGTGGGCATACTTGGCGGTTTCATTCAGGAAGATGTCCTGCACGACGACGCATTCCATGGCGGCCATGGCCGCCGTGACGTGCTGCGTATTGGGATCGGACTGGACGATGTCTTCGCCCTGGCAGTACAGGCCCTTGAACGAGCCGCTGAGGGCGGCGTCGAACATATTGGGGATGCGCAGTCCCGGCTCGGGCTGCAGCGTGACGCCCCATTCTTGTTCGAACAGGCTGCGGGTGGCGTCGTCCGACACGTGGCGGTAGCCGGGCAGTTCGTGCGGGAAGGAGCCCATGTCGCAAGAGCCCTGCACGTTGTTCTGGCCGCGCAGCGGGTTGACGCCCACGCCTTCGCGGCCGATGTTGCCGGTGGCCATGGCAAGGTTGGCAATGGCCATGACGGTGGTGGAGCCCTGGCTGTGCTCAGTGACGCCCAGGCCGTAGTAGATGGAGCCGTTGCCGCCGGTGGCGAAAAGGCGCGCGGCGCCGCGCAGGTCGGCCGCGGGCACGCCGGTGACGGCCTGGGTGGCCTCGGGCGAATGCTCGGGCTGCGAGACGAAGTCGCGCCATTGCTCGAAGGCCGGTATTTCGCAGCGCTGCGAGACGAAGGCTTCGTCGATGAGGCCTTCGGTGGCGATGACGTGCGCCATGGCGGTGAGCAGGGCCGTGTTGGTGCCCGGGCGCACCGGCAGGTGGTAGTCGGCCTTGATGTGCGGCGAGTCGACCAATTCGGTGGTGCGCGGGTCGATGACGATGAGCCTGGCGCCTTCGCGCAGCCGGCGCTTCAGGCGCGAGGCGAACACGGGGTGGGCGGCGCTGGGGTTGGCGCCCATGACGATGACCACATCGGTGGACATGACGGAGTCGAAAGTCTGCGTGCCGGCCGATTCGCCCAGCGTGGTCTTCAGGCCGTAGCCGGTGGGCGAGTGGCACACCCGCGCGCAAGTGTCGACGTTGTTGGTGCCGAAGGCGGCGCGCACCAGCTTCTGGACCAGATAGGTTTCTTCGTTGGTGCAGCGCGACGAGGTGATGCCGCCGATGGAGTCGACGCCGTACTCGGCCTGGATGCGCTTGAACTGGGATGCCGCGTAGCCGATGGCTTCCTCCCAGCTGACTTCGCGCCAGGGGTCGGAAATGCTTTCGCGGATCATGGGCTTGGTGATGCGGTCCTTGTGCGTGGCATAGCCCCATGCGAAGCGGCCCTTCACGCAGGAATGGCCGCGGTTGGCCTGGCCGTCCTTCCAGGGCACCATGCGCACGACTTCCTGGCCTTTCATTTCGGCCTTGAAGGCGCAGCCCACGCCGCAGTAGGCGCAGGTGGTGACGACCGAGTGTTCGGGCTGGCCCATCATGACCACGGTTTTCTCGACCAGGGTGGAGGTGGGGCAGGCCTGCACGCAGGCGCCGCAGGAGACGCAGTCGCTGTCCAGGAAGGGCTCGTTCTGGCCGGCGGCCACGCGCGAGGCGAAGCCCTTGCCGTCGATAGTGAGCGCGAAAGTGCCCTGGACCTCGCCGCAGGCGCGCACGCAGCGGTTGCACACGATGCACTTGGAGGGGTCGTAGTCGAAATAAGGGTTGGAGCTGTCGGTCTCGGCCTGCAGGTGGTTGGCGCCCTCGTAGCCGTAGCGCACGTTGCGCAGGCCCACCGCGCCGGCCATGTCCTGCAGTTCGCAGTCGCCGTTGGCGGGACAGGTCAGGCAGTCCAGCGGATGGTCGGAGATGTACAGCTCCATGACGTTGCGGCGCAGGTCGTGCAGCTTGGGTGTTTCGGTGCGCACGACCATGCCGGCCTCGACCGGCGTGGTGCACGAGGCGGGGTAGCCGCGCCGCCCTTCGATTTCGACCAGGCACAGCCGGCACGAGCCGAAGGCCTCCAGGCTGTCGGTGGCGCACAGCTTGGGTATGTTGATGCCCGCGAGGGCGGCGGCGCGCATGATGGAGGTGCCGACCGGCACATCGCATTCGGCGCCGTCGATGGTGACGCGCACGGTTTCGGTGTAGGCCGAGGCCGGAGTGCCTAGGTCGCGTTCGCGTTGGACGATGGTTTCTAGCATGGTGTGCTCCGGGATCAGGCGGCGGTGGCGGCCGGTTGATGGGGCGCGGCAAGACCGAAGTCTTCCGGGAAGTGGTTCAGCGCGGACAGCACGGGGTAGGGGGTCATGCCGCCCAGCGCGCACAGCGATCCGCCCAGCATGGTGTCGCACAGGTCGCGCAGCAGATGGACCTGCTGCTCGCGCTGCTGCCCCTCGCGGATCTTGCCGATGACTTCGGTGCCGCGCACGGCGCCGATGCGGCAGGGCGTGCACTTGCCACAGGACTCGACCGCGCAGAATTCCATGGCGTATTGGGCCATTTTAGCCATGTCGACGCTGTCGTCGAAGGCCACCAGCCCGCCATGGCCCACCATGGCCGAGATGCCGACATAGGATTCGTAGTCGAGCGGGACGTCCCATTGGGATTCGGGCAGGTAGGCGCCCAGCGGTCCGCCCACCTGCACGGCGCGCAGCGGCCGGCCCGAGGCACTGCCGCCGCCGTAGTCGTACAGCAGTTCGCGCAGGGTAAGGCCGAAGGCGCGCTCGACCAGGCCGCCCTGTTTGAGGTTGCCCGCCAGCTGGAAGGGCAGGGTGCCCTTGGAGCGGCCCATGCCGTAGTCGCGGTAGTAGGCCGCGCCCTTGGCCAGAATGGTGGGCACGGTGGCCAGCGAAATGACGTTGTTGATGACGGTGGGCTTGCCGAACAGGCCTTTTATGGCGGGTAGCGGCGGCTTGGCCCGCACCACGCCGCGCTTGCCCTCCAGGCTTTCGAGCATGGAGGTTTCTTCGCCGCAGATGTAGGCCCCGGCGCCGCAGCGGACTTCGAGGTCGAAGGCGCGGCCGCTGCCCTGGATGTCGTCGCCCAGCCAGCCGCCCTGGCGGGCCTTCTGGATGGCGCTGTTGAGCGTGGCGATGGCGTAGGGGTATTCGGAGCGCACGTAGATGTAGCCGCAGGTGGCGCCCACCGCCATGCCGGCGATGGCCATGCCCTCGATCAGGGTGTAGGGGTCGCCCTCCATCAGCATGCGGTCGGAAAACGTGCCCGAGTCGCCTTCGTCGGCGTTGCAGGCGATGTATTTCTGGTCGGCCGGCGTGGTCAGCACGGTCTTCCATTTGATGCCGGTGGGGAAGGCCGCGCCGCCGCGCCCGCGCAGGCCGGACTCGGTGACTTCGTCGACGATGGCGGCCGGCTGCATGGCCAGGGCTTTTTTCAGGCCGGCGAAGCCGCCATGGGCCTGGTAGTCGGCCAGGCTGAGCGGATCGATGATGCCCACGCGGGCAAAGGTGAGGCGCTGCTGGTTCTTTAGATAAGGTATGGCTTCGGTAAGGCCCTGGCACAACGGGTGGTCGCCGCCCCGCAGCCAGTCGGCGTCGAACAGGCCGGGGACGTCCCCGGCCTGCACCGGCCCGTAGGCCACGCGGCCGGCGGGAGTCTGCACCTCGACCAGGGTTTCCAGCCAGAGCAGCCCGCGCGAGCCGTTGCGCACGATGGCCAGGGCCAGGCCGCGGGCGGCGGCTTCGCGTTCGATGGCCCGCGCAACGTCGTTGGCGCCGACGGCCAGGGCGGCGGAATCGCGCGGCACGAAAACGGTGATGGCGTCTGTCATGTCAGGCCCCCTGTGCAAGCAGCTGGTCCAGCCTGTCGGGCGTGACGCGGGCGTGCGGCTGGCCGTTGATCATGACGGCGGGCGACTGGGCGCACAGGCCCAGGCAGTACACGGGCTCGAGGGTGACTTTGCCGTCGGGGCTGGTGGCGTGAAAACCACAACCCAGCTGCTGCTGGGCATGGGCGGCGAGGTGGTCGCCGCCCATGGCCTGACAGGCCTCGGCGCGACAGACTTCGAGCACCACGGGCGCCGCCGGGGCCTGGCGAAAATGCGGATAGAAGCTGATGACCCCGTGCACGTCGGCGCGCGACAGCTGCAGGGCCGTTGCCACGATGGATACGGCGCTGGCCGGAATGAAGCCGACGGCGTGCTGGATGTCGTGCAGGACGGGAAGCAGGCTGCCCGCCTGCCCCGCATGGCGCTGCAGCACCTGCCGGGTCACCTGCTGCACCGCGTCTTCGGAGAGAGGGGGGGTATTCATGGGTATTCCTTGGTATTGCGCGGGGCTGCCGCGGCAGGGCGGCTGCGGGACCCCATGTTATTTTTATGCGTGATTTATTATGAGTATAAGTGCATAATAAACTTTACTCAGGTTTACTAATCTACTAGGTAAGCGGGCTTTATTCAATAGGAAACGAATGACATATAAATTCCAGGCGCGGCTGAACTCCGAATGGGTGCTCGAAAAGCCCGGCGGCGCGCTGTTCGCCCTGGGCGAAGTGCTGCGCCTGCTGTCGGCCATCGATGCCGTGGGGCATATCGCGGGCGCCTGCCGGGCCTGCGATGTGTCCTACCGGCATGCCTGGGGGGTGCTGCGGCATGCCGAAAAGGAATTCGGCATGCCGCTTTTGGAAACCAGCCGCCGCCAGGGCAGCAAGCTGACCGACTTCGCCCGCCACCTGCTGTGGGCCAACCGGCGCATGGCCGCCCGCCTGACGCCCACGCTGGAAAGCATGGCGTCCGAACTGCAAGAGGAACTGGAAAGCCTGTATTCCGGCGCCCGCCAGCGCCTTCGCCTGCATGCCAGCCACGGCTTTGCCGTAGAGGGCCTGATGCAAATGGCCAACAGCCAGGACATTTCCCCGGTGGAACTGCGCTACCGCACCGCCGCCGAGGCCCTGGCCTCGCTGAACCGCGGCGAATGCGACCTGGCGGGCTTCCAGGTGCCGGTGGGCGAATTCGAGGCCCCCATTCTGCAGCACTACCGCCCCTGGCTGGACCCGGAACGCCACTGCCTCATCCACCTGGCCCAGCGCGGCACCGGCATGTTCGTGCAGGACGGCAACCCCAAGGGCATCCGCGGCATCGCCGACCTGGTCAAGCCGGGCGTGCGCTTTGTGAACCGCCAGGTGGGGTCCAGCACCCGGCTGCTGGTGGGGCTGATGCTCGAACGCCTGGGCATCGCGCCGCAGCGCATCCAGGGCTACGACAGCAGCGAATTCACCCACATGGCCATCGCGGCCCACATCGCCAGCGGCATGGCCGACGCCGGCATAGGCGTGGAAACCGCGGCCTGGCGCTGCGGGCTGGACTTCATCCCGCTGGCCAAAGAGCGTTATTTTTTCGCCGTGCAGCGCGACAGCCTGGCGTCGCCGCTGATGCGCCGGCTGCTGGCGCTGCTGGACAGCGCCGAATACCGCGGCTACGTGGCGCAGCTGGTGGGCTACGACGCCGCCGACATCGGCAAGGTGCAGACGCTGGACGAGGCCTTCGGGGCCTCTTTGGACGCGGCGGCGCCCGCCTCGGCAGCGGGCGGGTAAAACGATTACGATAAGGCAATGAGCAGAATCATCTATCTGGCCCAGCAGGGTCCCGAAGCCGCGCCGTCCCCGGACGGACCTGTCCAAGGCCCGGTCGCCGACGCGCGCGGGCGGCCTTTGCGCGACCTGCGCATCTCGGTCACCGACCGCTGCAATTTCCGCTGCACCTACTGCATGCCGCGCGAAGTCTTCGACGCGGACTACCGCTTCATGCCGCACTCGGACCTGCTCAGCTTCGAGGAAATCACCCGCGTGGCACGGGCGGCCGTGGGCCTGGGCGTGCAGAAAATCCGCCTTACCGGCGGCGAGCCCCTGCTGCGCAAAGACCTGGAAAAACTCATCGAAATGCTGGCCGGCCTGCGCACGCCCGAAGGACGGCCCATCGACCTTACCCTGACGACCAACGGCACCCTGCTGGCCCGCAAGGCGCAGGCCCTGAAGGACGCCGGGCTCAAGCGCGTCACCGTCAGCCTGGACGCCCTGGACGACGCCATGTTCGAGCGCATGAGCGACAGCAAGGTCAGTGTCGCCACCGTGCTCGAAGGCATCGAGCAGGCGGCGCGCGTCGGCCTGGCGCCGGTCAAGGTCAACATGGTGGTGCGCAAGGGGCTGAACGACGGGCAGATCCTGCCCATGGCCCGGCATTTCCGGCACTCGGGCCACATCCTGCGCTTCATCGAGTACATGGACGTCGGCTCCACCAATGGCTGGAACCTGGACGAAGTCCTGACCGGCGCCCAGATACTGGACATCATCGGCCGGCAGTTCGAGCTGCAGCCCGTGCAGGCCCATTACCGCGGCGAGGTCGCCGAGCGCTGGCGCTATGCGGACGGCGCAGGCGAAATAGGCCTCATCACCAGCGTGTCGCAGCCCTTCTGCGGCGACTGTACGCGCGCGCGCCTGTCGCCGGAGGGCAGGATATTCCTGTGCCTGTTCGGGCATGTCGGGCACGACCTGCGGCCCATGGTGCGCGCCGGCGCCGGCGACGAGCAACTGGCGGCGCGGCTGGCCGGCATCTGGCGCGGCCGCGACGACCGCTATTCCGAGCAGCGCGGCCACGAAACCGCGCAGCGCGGCAAGGTCGAAATGAGCTACATCGGCGGATGATCCCCAGGCACGAACTGGCCGGCCTCATCCTGGCCGGCGGCCAGGGCAGGCGCATGCAGGGAAGCGGGAACCGCGTCGAAAAAGGCCTGCTGCCGCTGGGCGGCGCGCCGCTGGCGCAGCATGCGGGGGCCTTTCTGGCGCCTTGGGTGCAGCGCGTCTATGTCAGCGCCAACCGGTGCCGGGCGGAATACGCCCGCTACGGCGAGTGGGTGCCCGACGATCCCTTGCTGGGCGAACAGGCCGGCCCCCTGGCCGGGGTGGCCAGCGCCCTGGCGCGTTCGCCCCTGCCCTGGATGCTGGTGGCGCCGGTGGACGTGCCGTTTCTGCCGGATGACCTGGCGCCGCGCCTGGGCCAGGCTGTGCGGGACGGCGCCAGGCTGGCCTATGCCCGCGCCGGCGGCCGGGCCCACCCTTTGTGCATGCTGGCGCATCGCAGTCTGCTGGAGGATCTGCGGTCTTATCTGCAGTCCGGCGGACGCAAGGTAATGGACTGGCACGCCCGTCATGGCGCGCGGACGGTGGATTATGCGCAGGCGCCCGGCGATGCCGGGGCGGCTGCGGCAGCGTCCGGGGCGGTGCCCGGCATGGCGGCGCCTGACGCAGCGGCGCCCGACCCGTTCAGCAATATCAATACGCCGGAAGATCTGGTCCGGGCAGAGCTGCGGTGGAACACGGCCCGTGCGGACGACGCAGGCGCTTGAGCCGCCGGGGCCGCGCGCCCTCGATGCGGGCGTTGCGCACCGTGTGATTTCCGCAGTGTGTGCATGCGGCCCTGATCCGGCCGGCATGGCATGCGGCGCCAGGCCGGGCAGACACGGCGCGGGCGGGGGTTCAGGCCAGCCAGTGCGCCCAGCTGTAGTAGCCCACGGTGTCGCCGTCGCCGACCACGGTATTGACGGGGATGCGCGCAAGGCCCCCGGACCATGGCAGCGAACTGATAATGGCCGAGCCCTGCTGGGGATAGGGAATGAGCCGGGTGCCGCCCTCGGGCGTGTAGTCGGCCCGCACGCGGATGAATTCTTCGCGCGTCTCGTTGAATTTTGTTTCTGTGTTCAGCCGGCCGTACTGCACAGGCGGCAGCAGTTGCGCGCGCCCCTGCATGTTGCGCACCAGGGGCGATACCAGCAAGGCGAACACGGCGAATGCCGAGACGGGGTTGCCGGGCAGGCACACGATGGGCTTGCCCTGCGCGTGCGCCAGCGCCACGGGCTTGCCGGGCTTCATGCAGACGCGCCATAAGTCCAGCACGCCGCCGGC
>Ga0180223_1001388_pt1 | contig 18930 bp, 18 predicted proteins | sample eDN5th30CKraftOP_FD_151337 | JGI IMG/M metagenome (GOLD analysis project Ga0180223, IMG submission 151337) | Enriched Organic Plus compost microbial communities from Emeryville, California, USA - eDNA 5th pass 30_C Kraft OP (version 2) (version 2) ...
TCCGAGAAATCGTCACGCAGGCATGAGACCACCGCTCGGGCTACGCCCTCCCGGCGGTCTCATGCCTGCGCCGCAAGTGGCCGACTTTTACGCCGCCCATTGGCCTGATTTTGCTCCGCCGTTGACATTAGTCCTTTGACGCGGTCCTCTACCGAAGCGCGGGTTGTCGCGAAGATGACACCTACCGATCCTCCGGAATGCAGGTGCGACGCGACGGCCAGTCCGTCCTCGCCGGGCAAGTCCATTTCCAGGATGACAATGTCAGCGGGTGCTGCGGCTATGGCGCGATAGAGCGCGGCGGCGCTCGGAAATCCGGCGACTTGCAGCCCGAGCCGAGACAGGCCAACAACCATTTCTTCCCGCGAAGTCGCATCTCCGTCGACAAGATAGACCAGCCGCGGAACGACGAATTCGCCATAGTGTGACGTTGCGTCGTTCATCCCCGGGACTCAAACGCAAGATCACCCCCCGCGTGAAATTAAGCATCTTCATCTGGTCGTTGCAAACCCACACGGCGCCCCACCGTGCGCCCCGCTAGACGTTGCTAGATCTGGAGCCCTGCGCGGAACTGCGCCGCCTTCTCCTCCAGCTCCTGCAGGAAGGTCTTCTGGGTGCCAAGAGCGGAGACGCGATGCTGGTAGCGGCGCATGCGCTCGCCGAGCTGATCAGCGGTGGCGGAGAGTTCCTCGCCGTCGCCGTTTTCGAATGCGTCGAGTGCGAATGCGGCAGCGTCCTGGGCCTCTTTGTAGCGCCGGCGAAGGCCCGCACTCTCGCTTTCGACCTCGGCCTGCAGCAGCCGCAGCAGCGCCGTCAGCCTTTCCAGGCGTGCGAGATCGGTGTTGCGGTCGCGTTCCGGATTGCGTGTCTGGATCCCGGCGATGCTCATCTCGATCCTTTCGGCAAAGTCAGGGGCTTCTTTCGTGGCGCTGCAGTATGCGTCTGATCTAAAAGTAGAAATTTCACTTGTACTACCTTCTACATCCTATGCGTAAAGCAACTCTTGCGGCGGTTGTAAAAATTACTGGAAAGTAAATTAATCTGTGTTAATTTAGGAAACGGTTAATTGCTTCATACAGCTTGTCGGGTTTGCGGGCCACGGCGATCTGATCGGTCGCGGGGTGGCGGGGGTGAACATGCGTAGTGTGACTGCGAGTAGCGGGCCGCGACCGGCCTTTGGCCGAGAGACATCGGGACGGGGTGGCATCGGCGGACAAACAACGTCCCAGTCCGGCTTGCCCCTGAGTCGGGCGGCGGGGCGGCCATTCGTTCTGCAGCGAACACGGACGCTTTTTGCTCGGCTGGTCGCCAAGCGACTGATCGACATCATCGTGAGTGTCGTGGCGCTGGTCCTGTTGTCGCCCCTGCTGCTCTGCATCGCGGCGACGATCCGCCTTGGCGACGGCGGCAGCATCCTGTTTCGCCAGCAACGCGAGGGGCTGAACGGCCAGCTTTTCTGGCTTCTGAAATTCCGGACATGGCGGGAAGATGGTTGTGACGCCACCGGCATCAGCCAGCCGTCGGACGGTGATCCGCGGCTGACGCCGATCGGACGCTTCCTCAGGCGCACCAGCCTCGACGAGTTGCCGCAGCTCCTCAACGTGCTTCGCGGCGAGATGTCTCTCGTCGGGCCGCGGCCGCATGTGCCGGGCATGCGTGCCGGCGGGACGAGCTACCGGCAGTTGGTCCCGTATTACGCGCAGCGGCTGCAGATGAAGCCGGGCCTCACCGGATGGGCGCAGGTCAATGGCTTGCGCGGGCCGACGGGCGACCCTTGGCTGGCGCGCGGGCGCATCGACCAGGACCTTGCCTACATCGAGAATTTCTCGCTGCGGCTCGACTTGAAGATCCTGACGAAGACGGTGTTCGGCGGGTTCCTGATGCGTCCGGAACGGATGAGGACGGGGAGGGTGCTCCAATGATCGTCCCGGTGATCCTTTCCGGTGGTGCCGGTTCGCGGCTGTGGCCGGTCTCGCGCCGCAACTTCCCAAAGCCCTTCATCACATTGCCGCAGGGTGACACGCTGATCCGACGGACCTATCGCCGGGCTGTAACGCTGGCAGACAACGGCTGCATCGTGACGGTCACGCATCGGGATCTCGCACATCTCAGCGTCGGGGAGTACGAGGCGGCGGATTGTGCGGCTACCCACAATACCCTGCTTCTCGAGGCCGAGGGGCGTGAGACGGCGGCAGCCGTCGCACTCGCTGCGCTGCATGTTGCGAAGGTCCATGGCGACGATGCCGTCTTGGTGGTCTTGCCTGCGGACCAGCTCGTAACGGACGAGGAAGCGCTGCGACAGGCTGTGCAGGAGGCGGCGCGGCTTGCTGCAGCAGGGCGCATCGTCACCTTCGGCATCCGGCCAACGCGGCCGGAGACCGGCTTTGGTTATGTGATGGTTGCCGATGACGGCAAGGTGAGCTTCTCGGAAAAGCCTGACATCGCGTCGGCGCGAACGCTGATTGAAACCGGGCGTGCGTACTGGAACTCTGGCATGTTCTGCTTTGCGGCCGCGACCATGATTCGCGAGCTGGAGCGCTGGTGCCCCGAGGTTTTGGCGGGCGCGCGGGAAGCCCTCGCCTCGGCGAGATCAACGACCGCGCCGGGTGGCCTGAGGATCGATCTCGCCAAGGCGCCGTTCGCCGCCACGCCCGCGATCGCGATTGACTATGCGGTGATGGAAAAGACCGACCGTCTGGCGCTGGTGCCATGTGACTGCGGCTGGTCCGATGTCGGATCCTGGACCGCCATGTCAGATCTGGTGGAGCCTGACGGCTGGGGCAATCGGCTGGTCGGCACCATCGCGCAGGAAGGGGCCCGCAACTGCTTCGTCCAGGGCAGCGACCGCGTCGTCGGGCTGGTCGGGGTCGAGGACCTGGTGGTCGTCGACACGCCGGACGCGCTGCTCGTCGCCCATCGCGATCGGGCACAGGATGTGCGCTCCGTGTTTGCACGATTGAAAGGCGAAGGCCACGCGGCCGCCGAGCTGCATCGCCGGGTGGTCCGCCCGTGGGGTACGTACACCGTGCTCGAGGAGGGACCGCACTACAAGATCAAGCGGATCGACGTGAAACCGGGGGCTGCGCTCAGCCTGCAGGCGCACCGCCACCGTTCCGAACACTGGGTGGTTGTGTCCGGCGTTGCACGAGTCATTAACGGTGACCGCGAGATTTGCCTGACGCCACGTCAGTCTACGTATATCTACAGCGGAAACCGTCATCGTCTCGCCAATCCGGGACCGGTTCCACTGGTTTGATCGAAGTCCAGCTGGGGGACTATCTGGGGGAAGACGACATCGTCCGGTTCGACGATGCGTACGGGCGGGTGTGACGTGCGGGTCGGGGGACATCGTAGCAACGGGCAGTTTTCCCTGGGAGAGAAAGAGTAATGCGTATCTCAATCTTGGGATCGGGCTATGTCGGGCTGGTGAGTGGCGCCTGCTTTGCCGATTTCGGTCATTTCGTCACCTGCGTAGATCTCGACGAGGCAAAGATCGAGCGCCTGAAGAACGGCGAGATTCCCATCTACGAGCCAGGCCTCGACGCGCTCGTCGCCCAAAATTCCGAAGCCGGGCGGCTGAAGTTTTCGACCGACGTGGCCTCGGCAGTCGCCGACGCCGAAGTCGTCTTCATCGCCGTCGGCACGCCGTCCCGCCGCGGCGATGGCCACGCCGATTTGGCATACGTGGCAAGTGCCGCTGAAATGATCGGCCGCGCGATGAAGGGCTTTACCGTCGTCGTCACCAAGTCGACCGTTCCGGTCGGAACCGGCGACGAGGTCGAGCGCATCATTCGCAAGGTCAACCCGGCTGCCGATTTTGCAGTGGTCTCCAACCCCGAGTTCCTGCGCGAGGGTGCTGCGATCGAGGATTTCAAGCGGCCTGACCGCATCATCGTCGGCATCGAGGACGAACGCGCGCGCCAGGTGATGGAGAGCGTATATCGTCCGCTCTACCTCAACCAAGGCCCGGTCATGTTCACCGGCCGGCGCACCGCCGAGCTCATCAAGTACGCGGCGAACGCGTTCCTGGCGATGAAGATCACCTTCATCAACGAGATTGCCGACCTCTGCGAAAAGGTTGGCGCGGATGTGCAGGCGGTGGCGCGTGGCATCGGCCTCGACAAGCGCATCGGCTCGAAATTCCTGCATGCCGGCCCGGGCTATGGCGGCAGCTGTTTTCCAAAGGACACGCTGGCGCTGCTCAAGACCGGGCAGGACTATGACGTTCCGCTCCGCCTCGTGGAGGCGACCGTATCGGTCAACGACAACCGCAAGCGCGCCATGGGTCGCAAGGTGATCGCGGCCTGCGGCGGCAATGTCCGGGACCGCACCATCGGTATCCTTGGCCTCACCTTCAAGCCGAACACCGACGACATGCGCGATGCGCCGTCGCTCGCGATCATCCAGACGCTGCTCGACCATGGCGCGCGGGTGCGCGCCTACGACCCTGAGGGCATGGAGGCTGCGAAGACGATGATCGAGGGCGTCGAGTTTGGCCGGGACGCTTACGACGTCGCGGCTGGTGCCGACTGCCTGGTGATCGTCACCGAGTGGAATCAGTTCCGCTCGCTCGATCTGGCGCGGATCGCCTCGACCATGAACACGCCGCGGCTGGTCGACCTGCGCAACATCTACCGGCCGGATGAGGCGCTCCGCGCAGGCCTGCACTACACCAGCGTCGGCCGCCGCCACGACGATATCGCCGTACCGCACAGGGAAGCTGCCGAATGAAGTTTCTCGTCACAGGATCGGCTGGTTTCATCGGGTTTCACCTGACCCGCCGGCTCCTGGGCGAGGGGCACGAGGTGCTCGGCTTCGACGGGATGACGCCGTACTACGACGTCTCACTCAAGCAGGCGCGCAATGCGATCCTGTGCGAAAGCCAGAACTACCGGTTCGTCGAGGCGATGCTGGAGGACAAGGCAGCACTCGACGAGGCGTACGAAAGCTTCCAGCCTGAGGTGGTGGTGCATCTCGCCGCGCAGGCGGGTGTGCGCTACGGGCTGGAGCATCCGGACCTCTATATCTCTGCAAACGTGGTCGGTACGTTCAACCTGCTCGAGGCCGCGCGCGCGCATCAGCCTCGGCATCTGCTCATTGCCTCTACGTCTTCGGTCTATGGCGGCAATGAAGAGGTTCCGTTTGCCGAGGCCGAGCGAACCGACTTTCCGGTCTCGCTCTACGCCGCCACCAAGAAGGCGTGCGAGGCGATGAGCCATTCCTACGCTCATCTGTGGAAGATCCCGACGACCTGCTTCCGCTTCTTCACCGTCTACGGGTCGTGGGGCCGGCCCGACATGGCGCTCTACAAGTTCGTCGATCTCATCGAGCGCGGCGAACCGATCGAGATCTACGGCATGGGCCGCATGCGCCGCGCCGCGACATTTGTCGGCGATCTCGTCGAGGGAATTTGGCGGCTTGCCGACGCCGTGCCGGAGGAGGGCAAGCCGGTTGCAGTGCCGAATGGCCGCGATTCCCTCTCGACAGTTGCGCCCTGGCGCGCGGTGAACATCGGTGGAGGCGAGCCGGTACCGCTGCTCGAATTCGTCGAGACCATCGAGCGCCACCTCGGCAAAGATGCACAGAAGATCATGCTGCCGATGCAGAAGGGTGACGTGGTCGAGACCTATGCTGACCCGGCGCTGCTTCAGGCGCTGACGGGTTACGTTCCGAAGACAACGATCGACGAAACGGTGCGCGAGTTCGTCGAGTGGTTCAGGGAGTACAGGCGCACCTAGACTGACAGCATACGCATGCTCGGGGATCGTGCGGACGGGGGAGTTCGTGTCTAGGACTGCGTTGATAACCGGAGTGACTGGTCAGGACGGGGCGTTGCTCGCCCGCCTCCTGCTCGACAAGGGCTATGTGGTGCACGGTCTGCGCCGCCGCGCCTCAACCCGAAACACCAGTCGCATCGAGGCGCTGCTCGCCGCCTATGAAGCCGAAGACCGCTTCGTCCTCCACTATGGCGATATGACGGATGCGACGAACCTCATCCGCATCGTCACCGAATGCCGCCCGGACGAGATCTACAATCTCGCTGCGCAGAGCCACGTCCACGTCTCCTTCGACACGCCGGAGTATACGGCCAATGCGGATGCGCTGGGTGCGCTGAGACTGTTGGAGGCAATCCGGATTCTCGGTCTCGAAAAGAAATGCCGGTTCTACCAGGCATCGACCTCAGAGCTTTATGGCGATGCCACTGAAATCCCGCAGCGCGAGACGACGCCGTTTCGCCCGCGCTCTCCTTACGCGGCCGCAAAACTCTACGCCTACTGGACGGTAGTGAACTATCGCGAGGCCTATGGCCTGCACGCATCGAACGGCATCCTGTTCAATCACGAAAGCCCGCTGCGCGAGGAAACCTTCGTCTCGCGCAAGATCACGCTGGCGGCTGCGGCAATCAGCAAGGGCAGGCAGGAGCGCCTGCAGCTAGGAAATCTCGATGCGCGACGCGACTGGGGACACGCGCGCGACTACGTCCAGGGCATGTGGCTGATGCTGCAGCAGGACGATCCGGGCGACTACGTGCTCGCAACCGGTGTTGCGGCGACGGTGCGGGAATTCGCGACGCTTGCCTTCGCCGAGGCCGGCATCGATCTCGAATGGTGGGGCGAGGGGCTCAACGAGAAGGCCTATGACCGGGCCTCCGGTGCCTGCCGCATCGCGGTTGATCCGCGCTGCTTCAGGCCGACGGAGGTCGACATCGTCGTCGGCGATGCCAGCAAGGCAAGACAGCAACTTGGCTGGGAGCACCGGACCGGCCTGCACGATCTCATCCGTGAGATGGTGCAGGCTGACATCGCTCTGGTGGGCGGCGCGCCAGCCGCGCGGTGGAGCTGAGCGATGCATACGCTGGGCAGACGTATCTGGGTGGCTGGTCATCGCGGAATGGTCGGCAGTGCGATCGTCCGGCGGCTGGCGACGGAGGATTGCGAGATCCTGTCCGTCGGCCGCGAACAGCTCGACCTCCGCCGTCAGCGCGAGGTGGAGGGTTTTATCGCTGGCGCGCGGCCGGACATTATCGTCGTCGCGGCCGGAACTGTCGGCGGCATAGCCGCGAATGCCAGCCGCCCCGCCGACTTCATCAACGACAATCTGCTGATCGCCACGAATATCATCACAGCCGCACATGCGGCTGCGGTTCCGCGGCTGCTTTATCTCTCTTCGAGCTGCGGCTACCCCAAGTTTGCCGAACAGCCGATCCGGGAAGAGGCTCTTCTTTCCGGCTCGCTCGAGCCGACCAACGAGGCATACGCGATCGCTAAGATCGCTGGCGTACAACTTGCCCAAGCCTATCGGCACCAGCATGGCCGCGACTATTTCGCCGCAACTCCGACCAACCTTTACGGACCTGGCGACTGCTTTCACCCGGAGCGCAGCCATGTGCTCGGCGCCCTGATCGCCAAGGCGCATGAAGCGCGAATATCTGGTGCACCCGAACTGGTACTTTGGGGCAGTGGCACGCCGCTGCGCGAGTTCATGTATGTCGATGACTGCGCCGACGCGCTCGTCCACCTGCTAAAGCACAATCGCGAGCATGCGGTGGTCAATGTCGGCACCGGCGAGGAGGTATCGATCCTCGAACTGGCGCGGATGGTCTGCGACATCGTCGGATATTGCGGCAGGATCACCAATGATCTCGCCCGGCCAGACGGTACTCCGCGCAAGCTGCTGGACTGCAGCCGTTTGCGCGGGATGGGGTGGAAACCCCGCATCGGCCTCCGCGACGGCATCGCTGCGACCTATCGCTGGTATCTGCAGCATCACGCCGGGGAGGAGGCTGCATGAAGCTTCTTGTCCTTGCCCTAAACTACGCGCCCGAGCTGGTGGGTGCCGGCCGCTATACTTCCGACATGGCGCGCTGGCTCGCCAAGGCTGGCCACGAGGTCACGGTCGTTTGCGCGCAGCCATACTATCCGCAGTGGCGCATCGCCCCCGGCTTCCGGCAGCATTATTCCGAGTCGATCGAAGACGGCGTGCGCGTGATCCGTTGCCCGCTCTACGTGCCGAAGAATCCGAGCGGCGGCCGCCGCATGGTCCATTATGTCAGCTTTGCCCTCAGCGTGGTGGCTCCGACGCTGCTTATGGCATTGCGGATGCGGCCGGACATTGTCTTCACCACCGCGCCGTCGTTGATCGCGGCGCCGGTGGCGCGCCTTGCCGCGCTGATCTCTGGGGCGCGGAGCTGGCTTCACGTGCACGATCTCGAGGTCGATGCCGCATTTGCCACCGGCCTGCTGCATGGCTCGGGCCTCGTTGCGCGGGTGGCAAAGCGGTTCGAGAAAGTTGTTATCGGCTCGTTCGACCGGGTCAGCTCGGTCTCACGGCCGATGTGCCAGCGTATCTGCGCGATCGGTGCTCCGCTTGAACGGCTGGTCGAGTTTCCGAACGGCATCGACATTGAAGCGGTGAGGCCCTTGGCGCGGCCCTCTTCCTACTGCGATCGATGGAAGATCGGGACGCCGCACATAGCGCTCTATTCCGGCAACATTGCCAACAAGCAGGGGCTGGAGATCGTCCTGCAGGCCGCGCGGCAGCTGCGGGACAGGTCGGATCTCACCTTCGTCATCTGCGGCAACGGGCCGAGCAGGGCTGCGCTGGAGCGGCTGGCGGCGGATATGCCGAACCTCGTATTTCGTGACCTGCAGCCGGAGGCTGAGCTTGGCGAACTGCTCGGCCTTGCGACGATCCACCTGTTGCCTCAACTGGCCGGGGCGGCCGACCTCGTCCTGCCGTCGAAGCTCGGCAACATGCTGGCGTCTGGCAGGCCGATTGTCGCGACAGTTGCGCCGGGCACCGGCATTGCGCTGGAGATCGAAGGCTGCGGCCTTGCCACCCCACCGGGCGACGCCACCGCGCTGGCCGATGCTCTCGAGCGGCTCATCGATGATCCGGCCCTTCATGCCCGCATGTCGGTCGCCGCGCGAAGGCGTGCCAAGCAAAACTGGTCGCGCGAACAGATCCTGTCGCGACAGCTTGCCGAGTTCGATAAGCTTCTGGGGCAGGGCGCGGCGAATGAAGCGCCGGTGCCGGCGGCAGCGGAGTGAGCCATGAGCGCGCGCGCCGAGGTAGCGGAAATCGCCACTACTCCCCGTGCACGAAACGCTGAAACTCGGCTCAACCTCGCCGCAAACTATCTCAACTTCATCGTCACCGCCCTCGCCGGACTGATCATCAATCCACTGTTACTAGGAGCTCTCGGCACCAGCGGCTTCGGCATATGGAAGGCGTCTCAGCGGATCGTCGAGCTCGTCCTTTCCAGTGATGGCGGCCCGCCGCAGGCGCTGAAATGGCTGGTCGCGAACTGTCGTCGCGATGGTGCCGAGAAACGACGGCTCGTGGGCGCCGCGCTGCGGGTCTGGTTGCATTGGCTCCCGCCGTTGGTTGTACTGTCGGCGGTCCTTGCCTGGTTGCTTCCGCCCATCATCGAAGATGGGGATGCCGGCGGCGCAGAGCTTACTGCGCTCTGCCTCATCCTTTGTGCAAGTTCCATTCTCGCCGGGTGCACTGCAATCCCGGCGGCGGTTCTCGTCGGCGAGAACAAGTCCTGGCTAGCAGTCAGTGTGACGACCGCATCGGTCATCCTCTCCAGCACAGCCGTCATTGCCGCCGCACAGGCCGGGCTCAGCCTGATCGGCATGGCAGGTGCAGCCCTCGCCGTGACCTTGCTTCAGCTCGTTGCCACGATCCTTGCTGCCCGCTGGCGCCTGCCGTGGTGGGGCGTTGCGCAACCAATCAGCACCGAAGCGCGCCATGTTGCGAGGCTCGGAGCCGCGACGCTGGTCTGGTCATACGTCCAGAAGCTGCTGCTATCGAGCGAACTGCTTCTCGTCAGCGTGCTGGTCGGTGCAGGGGCGGTCAGCCAGTACGTCTTCACCGGCTTTGCGGCGCAGTTCGTTCCTCAGCTCATATTGCTGACCACCAGTGCCTTCATGCCACGACTCGGGCGGGCGCTTGCGCGCGGTGAGGGCGCAGAAGCGGCGCGTCTGATCCGGGCGACCGGCGAGATAAACTTCGCGATAGTTGCGGTGTCCGGTGCGGTGATCCTCGCATTCAATGATGCCTTTGTCGGGCGATGGGCCGGAGAGGCGCAGTATTTAGGCAGCCTGGCGAACGCGCTGATCGTCGCCTCCGCAATCCAGGTCGCGCATCTGCGCTGGCACGCTCAGCTTCAGGATGCAGCACTCGGCATGCGCGCCAGAAGCCGCGTCGCGCTTGCGGGCTCATGTGCCGGGGTCGCATTCGCAGCCATCGTCTGGTGGCTGAGCGGCAGCATTGCCGCAATGTTCGCGGGGCTCATCGCCGGACGGCTGTTCCTCTCGCTTCGGATCTCCCGGCTGTCGCGTCGTTTCATTGACGCTTCCGCTTGGAGCATGATCGGCAGCAAGGCGAAGCTGACAGCCGTCACCCTCGCAGCCGGGTTCCTTGCCGGTGAGGTTCTTTATGCGGCACCGCATTTCCTGCCGCTGGCGGTGCTTGTGGCCCCGGCGCCGGTGGCCTTCAGCTGGTGGTTCATCCTGTCCGCCGACACGCGCGACCTGATCCGGGATCTGCTGCCACTGTCAGGGAGCCGCGGCTGATGGTTGCGATCCGCCATATCTCGCCAGCGGCGGCGACAGTGTTCTTGTCCGTCATTGTGGGCCTCGTCGTTGCGTTCTTCCTCGTCGCCGACGGCGAGGACACGGGCGTCTCCGCTTCATGCCTCGCGATCTTCTACCTTCTGCTCCTTTCGGCCGTCCGGCGGCCCATCCGCATCGCGCCGTATGTGCCGGGCTTCGTGACGATCGAGCTGTTGTTCCTCATTTTTTGCTTCTTCGTCTGCTACCTGTCGTACCAGCAGGCGCTGCTCGGGTTGCTGGACATCGGCGCAAGCCGCTTCGTCCCGAAGACGTTTTCGGAGGAAGCCAGCCGCGCGATCCTGCTTTCGACGGCAGGTATCGTCGCGTTCTCGTTCGGATTCAGGTGGAAGCGGGCATATCTCGTCGGTCCTCCTCCTGTCGCCGACAACCGCAACATCGCCTTGCTGCCGCAGCTCGTCCTCGTCGGGCTCGTTGGGCTGATGTCGGTCTACCTTCTCGCCGGCTGGCGCGCTGAAGGCGAGGGCAGGTACACTGGCACGAGCTTCGGCGGTGTGCTGGCCGAGGGTGCTTCGTTGCTCGTCACCATGCTGTCGATGATGGCGCTGGCGCTCGTCGTTGCGCGACTGGCGCGGCGGGAGCGGCCGGGGTTCGCCGAATGGTGCTCGGCGCTGCTTGCCATTATCTGGGGCGTGCGATTGCTCAGCTTGGGCGACCGTAACGCAGCGCTGCTGTTGCTGATCGTGCTGGGCGGCGGGCTCGCCACCTTTCGCTTCCGAATCGGTCGCCTGACGATCCTCGCAGCCCTGCTGCTGTCGCTGCATGTCTATGATCGGGTTGAGACGCTGCGCGGGGAGGACGAGCGGGGATTGGCGGACCTTGCCACTGTCAGCGACCACTTTGGCGAAACGAGCTTCAACATCAGCGCCATCACCGTTCGAGCCGCGCTGGCGACCGTGCCGGCGGAGGAGGGTTTTGCCCTGGGACTCTATAAGCTCTATGGCTTTGCGGGCGTGGTGCCATTCGTGCGCGGGCTGGCGGTGGCCGGGCATGACCTGATTCTGACCAGTGCCGACTACCTGACGCGGGTGATGCTGCCGGCCAATGCAGGCTGGAATGTCGGCACGAGCCTGATCGCCGACATCTATCTCGACTTCGGGATTTTCGGCGTGCCGATGGTGATGTTCCTGCTCGGCCGCATCGCCGGCTGGGCGCAGAACCGCGTCATTGCCGATCCCTTCTCCACGCCGAAGATAGTGACGTATCTGCTGACGCTGGCGCTGTTTGCCGAACTGCCGCGCTATGCGGCGGACTTCCCGGTGCGGATCCTCGTGTGGAGCTGCGCGCTCATGCTGCTCGCTCGCTGGATGACGCCACAGCCGATCCCGCACCCGGCGTACTCCGTTGGCGGATCTGGCTGATGCGCATCCGCTTCATCATCCCCGGCTTCGGCGATGGCGGGGCGCAGAAGCAGGGTATTCTGCTCCTCAACGAGCTGCAGACGCGGGCTGGACTAGACCTGCACCTCATCCGTTTCCACCCGGGCGAAGTCCATGACGGGTTGCTTCGAACCGAGCGTCTGGCCGTCCATACGATCCCGGCCCGCTCCAACTGGAACCCGGCCAACATCTTTCGCGCATGGCGCCTCGTCAGGCGTATCCGGCCGCACATTCTTGTTTCGTGGCTGCCCGCTTGCGACATCTACGCCTTCGCGATCCGCAAGCTCTTGCCGCATATCCGCTGGGTGATGACGGAGCGCGATTCGTTCTATCCGCCCGACCTGCGCTTTTTGCTGCGGCGCTTTGCAGGACGGCACGCAGACCTCATCGTCAGCAATTCGCGCGCCGGGGATGCGTTGTGGCAGCGCTGGGCGCCGCAGGTGCCGCGACATCTAGTCGGCAACATCGTCCCTAAGGTCCTGCTCGCGGCGCGTGGGCAGCCGAAGCGGTTCGATGTGATCCACGTCGGTCGTCTGGAGCCGCAGAAGAACGTACTCGTGGTCGCGCAGGCTTTCGCCCTGCTGGCGCGGCGGCGTCCGGAATTGCGCTTTGCTTTCGTAGGGAAGGGGAGCCTGCAGACTGAAGTGGCGAAGATAATTCAGGAGGGAGGAGTTGCCGACAGGTTCGAACTGGCCGGCTTCCGGCGCGATGTGCAGTCCTTCATCCGGGAAAGCCGGGTCGTTGTGACGATGAGCAACCACGAGGGGACTCCGAACGTGATGCTGGAAGCTGTTGCGGAGAATAGGCCGGTGCTGGCTTCGGCCATTCCAGAACACATTGATGTCCTTGGGCCGGACTATCCGCATCTCATCCGCGAGCGGCATGATCCGGAGTTAGTCGCGACGGGCATCGAGGCGATTCTGGGCGATCCGGAGGCGACGGATCATCTCGAGTCGGCGCGAGAGAGACTTACTGGCATGGCAGCCCAACAAATCGGGGACGCTTATTTCGCGATCTTCTCCGGACTTCTCCGAGTAACCGCATGATCCTCGTGATCGGCCCTCTGCCACCACCGGTGAACGGCGCCTCCTCGATGACGCTCGATGTCCTGCGCCTGCTCGAGAACGAGGGGCTGCAGGTCCGCGCCTTCACGACATCGCCCTCCGCCCATGGCGGGGTGGCCGGCTATCATCTGTCGCGCATCTGTCGCTACCTTCGCGCCTGCTGGAACGTCGCGATCTCCTCCAAGCCGGTCACCGTGTACCTGTCGCTCGCGGGCGGCTGGGGGCAGATCTACGACCTGATGGTGGTGATCGTTGCCCGGCTGCGCGGGCTGAAGATCCATTTCCACCACCACAACTTCACCTATTCCGACAGGCGGTTCCGCCTGTTCGCAATGATCGTCGCAGTCGCCGGAGAACGGCAGGTGCACCATGTGCTCTGCGAGCGGATGGGCGCGCTTCTGGCAGAGCGTTATCCGAGAATCCGCAATGTCAGGGTCGTCTCTAACGAGGCCTTCTGGCCGCCTCCCAGTCCTGTCGAGCTCCGGGACCGGCCGCTGCGCCGCATCGGCTTCATCGCCAACATCACCCGCGACAAAGGAATCTTCGGCTTCCTCGACATCGTCGGGGCGCTCCGCGCGCGCGGCTCGGACGTCGAAGCGATGATCGCCGGACCTGTCACTGAACGCAGCATCGAAGCGGAGATGCGAAAGCGCGCCGAGGAACTCAGTGACGTGCGCATTCTCGGCCCGGTCTACGGTGCCAACCGGGACCGCTTTTTCGACGAAATCGACATGCTGGTATTTCCCACCGCATATCCGAATGAGGCGGAGCCGCTGGTCATCCTTGAGGCGCAGCGGCGAGGCATACCGGTCGCTGCCAGCAATCGCGGCTGCATCGCCGCGATGATCGATCCAGCCGACGGCATGCTGCTTGGCCGCGACGGCGATGAATATGGCGAGCTGGTCGAGACGATCATCAGGTTTTCGCAGGATGTCGGGCAGATGCAGGCGCGGCGGCGATCGGTGATGCTGGCTGTCGAGGCGAGGGCGACCCGCAACGCGGTCGCTCGGGAAGCGTTTCTTCGCAGCATTAGCGAGGAGGTTTAGGAGGCGGCGGAAACCGCCGCCTCCCCGGGGCGTGTCAGCCTTACCAGCCCTTGGCGTGGATGAAGCCTGCGATGGCGGACGCCATCAGGTCGGTCGCCGCCTCCGACAGGCGCAGGCTGCCACTTTCCGGATCCTCGAACATCACCTGGACCGGAACGCCGTTCGCGTCGAGTTCGAGATGATCGCGCCAGTCGAGCAGGTTCTGCGGGAAACGCACAGCAAGCGCATCGCGGGTCGCATCCGCGATGTCGAGTTCCGTCTCGCCTGCATCGACCAGCGCCGGAATCACCACGAAGCGGCGATGGCCGAGTTCGGCCACCGCTGCCCCGAGCGCGTCGCACCAGTCCTCCACCTCCGGCACCGATTGCGCCTCGGCAGCCGCCTGCCAGATGACGGTCGTCCGAGGGCGCAGATGGGCGTTGGCCGAGGCCCGAATCCTCTCGCCGATGTTCGCCGCGGTCGAGCCGTCCTCCGCCGTCGAGATCGTCGTGCGGCCGGCCACAGTTGCGATTGCTGCTGCAGCCGATGCTCCCGCAAGGACGGCGTCGCCCTCGCAGCGGATCAGGTTGCGGACGAGGCCGTAAAACGTCTCCGCGCCGCCTTCGCCATAGACGGTGAGACGGTGGATCTCGCCGCCCCAGCTTTCACCGGCAAGGCTGCTTCCAAGCCGCATCACAGCGAGCCCTACCAGCACGCCGCTGTTGTGCGAGACGGTTACCCCGTCGTTGAGCTGCGCGAAGAAGGCTTCCTGCGCAAACCCCGCCCGCACCACGATTGGCGCTCCCGGCTCGAGTTCGCCGAGGTTGAGCGACGCCTGCAGGTGTGTGGCTGCCCGCGCCTCGACATGCAGTTCGCCGCCCGCCTGACAGACGATCTGGATCTCGTCGCCGGGATCCGCTGTCATCAGGTGGCCGCACGACCACAGCACCTGTCGAGTGGCGGTCGAGGCGGGCGCTTCAGCTACGATCTCGACCGTCAGCCCGCCGTCGCCCATGCCCTTCAGCGGCAGGCAGGGGCGGACGCTGACATTGCTTACGCGCGTTGACCCCGTGGGACTGCGGAAGGCGTAGAAGTGGGACGTGCCTGCGCGTGCCGAAAAAGTGTCGACATAGCTTCCGGGGCTGCGGGTGCCGCCGGCGGGGCCGGCAGCGGTTGCGGAGGTTCCGCCAATGCGGAAATTGCAGGTCGCGTCGCTGACAGTATAGGTCGCGCGGTAGGCACGGTGCTCGCTGGTTGCGAGCGGCTGGGTGATGCCGGCCCCGCCACCGCCAAGTCCGCTGCTGCCGTCCGACGTCAGCTGGGCCGCGGCTCCGACGCTTCCTGCAGAGGACGAACCGTTGAGCACCGGCGTCCAGCCTGCAAGGCCGGCTGCCGAGAACTCGCCGTTGGCGATCAGCTCGGGCGCTTTCGGTACGACGTAGGGGCCGAAAAGCACGCTGCCGCCTCCTTCGACGCCGCCAGCCGCAGCCAGAAAGTCCGCCTGATCGGTTAAGGTCTTCCCACCGAAGCGGAAGCGATTCTCGCGAAAATCGGCATCGAGAATCGCCCGCCGCGCCCACCAGGGCGTGCCGAGCGGCCGCGCGCCGCGGCCGGGCGAGATGCTGCCAAGATGCAGCCCCGTCGCGCCCATCAGCACAGCCCCACGATATAGGCGGCGGTGGAGGCTTCGAGCACCTTGCGCACCCGCAGCGGCAGGATCGTACCAGTCGGAACATCCTTGAAGATGAGGGCGGTGCCGTCGCTCATTTCAACGGCGAGGTCACCGCCTTCGCCGACATAGAGCGCACGGGTGATCGCCGGCAGGTTGTCGTCATCGGCCGGCGTGACGGTGAAGCCGGTGGCCGCCGGCGATTCGAGACCCGGAGAAAGCCTTGCGTAACTGTCCTGCATCCTGAGCTCCTTTCTGTTTGCTCGACGCCGGAACTGTAGGTTTGGGAGAGAGGAGGGGGATAAGTCGGTGGCGCTGCCTTGAGGTATCCCGTGCAGCTTCCGCCAAGTCGCGATTCGCCCCCGTCAAAGCAATTCCGCAACGCTTTGATCCACCTCAATTCTTCGTGTGCCGTCAAATTTTACCTAGCGGAAGATGCCGACCGGCTGACCTGCCGGAGAAGGTTTCGGGCGACAATCGCCCCCGCACGAGAGGAGAGAATTCTGATGCAAGAGATGACTTCGAGCCCGCGCGAGCGGCTGATCCTGCCGTTCATGGCGCCGTTCTATCACTGCTTCGCGCAGCCGGTCGGCTGGGCGATCTTCCGCGTGATCATTGGCGGGCTCCTGATGGTGGAAGGCTGGCCGAAGATCACCGCGCCGTTTGCGCAGGTGGGTTTTGTGGAGAACGTGCTGGGCTGGCCGGCGGGCTGGTTCTTCTCGCCGCTTCTGGCGGTGATGCAGTTCGTGGGTGGCGCGATGATCGTGCTCGGGCTCCTGACCCGCCCGATCGCGCTCGCCAATGCGGTGATGCTCGCCATCACCATCTGGTTCCACGTCACGCGCCCTTATGGCGACGCCTTCCTGACGCCTGAAGGCATCGAGTTCCTGAAGGCCAACACGGAGTACCTGACCGCGCAGGGCCAGGCACGTCTGCTGGCTGACGGTGGCCACGCCTTCCTGCACCAGGTGCAGAGCAAGGCCGAGTTCAACTCGACCTTCTGGGCCACGGGCGCTGCGCTGATCGCAGCCTTCGGCGGCGGCAAGATTTCGCTCGACCGGCTGATCGGCCGCGAATTTTGATCATGCGCCTCGGCGGCGAAGGTGAAGCCCTGCCGGCAAGGTGCCGGCGGGCTTTTCCGGTTTGTTCGCGAGGAGGAAGTTGTACCGGTGAGGCTGCAACTCGCGGCACGTGCCGGATTGTGCTGACTGAGCTTCGCGACCGGTTGCGGAGCGTGGTAGAGCCGAGATGACCGTGCATAGTCGGCACATCGTGAGTGTAGGAATTGCCCGGGGTGAGAATTGTGTCCCCGAAGCTGGAGAGGCAAGATGCGGAAGGTTTTGTTCCTGACCCCTGCGGTCGCTTTTTTGTTAGGTTTGGGCGCAGCCGCCGCTGTCGCGAACGAGATTGATGACGGCCGGGCCCTTGTTGAGGCCAACTGTGCCCGTTGCCATTCGATCGAACGCTCGGGCGACAGCCCACATCCCGATGCACCGCCCTTCCGCCAGCTCCACGAGCGTTATCCGCTTACGGCGTTGGAAGAGGCATTTGCCGAAGGTATTTCGACCGGCCATCCTGACATGCCGCAGTTCGTCGCCACGCCCGAACAGATCACAGAAATCCTTGCCTACATTCAGAGCCTGAGTAACTGAGCCGGGCACGGCATCCTCCGAAGCTTCACACGGCGCTCGATTCGGGAACATCACCGGAATACCGAGCGCCGCGAAACGTCCGCGGAACCGCGGGCATGCCCTGCTGATTCCGGTCTTGTAGCGGTCACGGCAATGGGAGGTGAGGCTCTCCCTCATCTCCGTAACCTGCGGTGAGGGCACGAGCCCTGCTTCTGCGTCCGCGAACGGCCGGTGTAGAATCTATGCGTGGATAGAGAGGCTGGAATGGTGGGCGATGAGAGACTCGAACTCCCGACATCCTCGGTGTAAACGAGTGCCTCTTTTGTTAACTGTCTGTTTTTGATTGGTATTTTTTCGCGTTGGTTCCCGTTCGTTCCCTCTAATTTCCGTTGTTTCCGTGGGAAATCGTGGGGATGTTCCGCGCTGTTCACGCTTCCCGCTCTTTCGCGCTCTCGACGCCGAGGATCTTCATCCATAGTGCAGGGCAAGGACGCATGAAAACGGTTGAGAATATGCTGAGCTCTACTTGCTAGGAGAAGAACGCGAAGATCCCGGCGTCATAGGACCCCCTAGGCGGCTCGTGGACCCAAACGTCGAACGAATGCCTCCTGAGTCACATACGGCAGAGAATACTGAGGCCTCTAACCAGTTACTCGCTATTCGGTTATATGGAAGTCCTCAACGATTAGCACGGTGTCGCTTGCTACTCCATGTGTACTGACGTTCAAGCCCACATACTTCGCAAGCGCGCTGGTTCCAAACGAGGGCTCGTCCTGGAGGCGCACGGTGTAGGTTTCGCCCTGATTTGTCTTGAGAACCACAGCCTCGCGGGCACTTTTCGAGCCGACGTCTACCTTCTCGCGCTGTAGGCGTCCTGCGACTTCTACTTTTCGTTCTTCGGTCAACGGCTTTCAACCTCTTCGATTGTGGCCACCGCCTCGCCTACAATATGACCTATGATCGCCTTATAGGAAGTGAAAACTTCCCCACGCACTGTATCGACGCGGTACTCTTCATCCATCACAATCGCCACCTGACGTGGCTGCCCCAGAGATTTTGCCATCTCCCGGAATTGTCTTCCGCCGGTCACCTCATAGATATTCGCCTCCCCACTGTAACCGGAATCTCTTGCGAGTTGAAGGAAACGAGTGACGGCTGGCAACGGTTCCTGTGTCCTCCGGCCAAGCCGGGGGCTAATTAAAGGTAGGACCCTTCCGACCCCCTGCAAAGCAAGTCGCCGCATTTGGCGTGCGCCGGTGTCTGCAAACGTAGTGGGAAGAGCCTTTGCGTGAGTTGTTAAGACATTAGTGTCAAAGCCAAGCGAGGTCCCATCGGTGACGTCCCCGGACGTGGTGTAGCTGGGTAGCGCGGCGGTCATCGGCGCTTTCCGGTAGGGTCGGTTGCGAGACCAACCCCTTTCCGGAAGGAACACCGATGACCGACGACATGATGAACCTGCGCGCGCTGGTGGAGAAGACCCCCGACGCCGATCTCCTGCGCGAGATGATCGGCTTTGCCGCCGAGC